>MDTF01003733.1_pt1 | contig 16128 bp, 14 predicted proteins | sample 811191 | NCBI WGS metagenome assembly MDTF01 (sample SAMN05326649, study PRJNA326480) | marine metagenome | isolation source: seawater | place: Southern Ocean | collected 2011 | reverse complement strand
TTTTGGTTCTACTTTAACCTGTTCTTTAACTGGTTCTGGATCTTTTGGTTCTACTTTAACCTGTTCTTTAACTGGTTCTGGTTCCTTTGGTTCTACTTTAACCTGTTCTTTAACTGGCTCTGGTTCCTTTGGTTCTACTTTAACCTGTTCTATTATAGGTTTTACATCTAAAACTTTAGTGTTTTTAACATCAGCAATTACTTTCTCTTGAGTGCTATTGTTTTTTTTTAGTTCACCATTAAAAATAGCCAATCCTAATATTAAAATAAAAATTACAGGCATGTTTGAATATTCTTCTTTTTTAGTTTTATAATAAAGAGTTTTTTTTGCCTTATTGTGAGTAACTAAATAAGGTTATTCAAGGCTATACTAGCCAATTCTGAAGACGGCCTATCTGTTTTAAGTTTATTCAGTATAGTTTGAGTTCTTTTAACTTGGTCTTGTACCTTTACAGGTGTGTCCAAAAACTCACTTACAACTTTATAAATATTTTTAGCATTGCAATTTGATTGCAGTAATTCAGGTATTATCTCTTCATTTGCTGCAATGTTTATTATATTTGCATATTTAGTTTTAACTAACATTTTTAATATTAAAAAATTAATAAAATTCATTTTATAAAAAATAATTGATGGTATTTTGGCATTGCATATTTCGAGAGAGACAGTTCCCGACTTAGCTACAGCAAATATTGATTTTTTAAGTAAGTGAGCTTTAATTTTATCGTCACTTATCACTTCGCAATTAATTAATTTACTATTTTTTACATAAGCTTTAATTAAACTATTGTGTTCTTTAGTTGCGTGAAAAACAAAAGTTATATCATTATATTTTGCATCCATTAATTTAATGAAATTAAGCAAAATTGGCATTAAAATATTAATTTCTGAAATACGGCTTCCTGCAAAAATAGATATTAACGCTTTATTTTTTCCTAAAAATTGATTGATATCAATTTTATCATCATTAATGTTTTCTAACAAAGGATGGCCCACAAATTCACAACTGATTTGTTCTTTATCAAAGTAAGGTTTTTCAAAACTAAATAACAATAAAATATGATCAATAAATTTCTTAATTTTTTTAACTCTACCTTCCCTCCAAATCCACACTTGTGGAGCAACATAATGAATTGTTTTAATTTTAGAATTTTTGTTCTTTACTCTCTCGGCTACTCTTAGGGTAAAATCTGGACTATCAACTGTAAAAAGAACATCTGGGTTGAATTCTAAAATAGCATCAACAGTTCTGTTAATTTTATTATTAATTTTGAATATGTTGAGTAACACTTTTGTAAATCCAAGATAGGTGATCTCCTTTAGATCGTATATTGATTCAATTCCTAAAGATTTAAGATTATCTCCACCAACAGATAAATATTTTATATTTGAATTAAGTTTTTTAAGTTTAGCTATTACTTTTGAAGCTAGTTTGTCACCAGAAGGTTCACCTGTTAATATAAATACTTTTTTCATATAGCCTCAATAAACATTTTATTTTTATTTGCAAAATTAATTAATTGTTTTTTATCTAAACAAATATTTTTTTTATTTTTTAAGACTATACCTTTCAAACCTACTTTTTTACACAGCATTAGTGTTTTAAGACCAATTGCCGGAAGGTCAATTCTAAGATCTTGTTTTTTTTTTGGAAGTTTTACTAAAACACCTTTTAATATTTTTTGTTTTTTTTTAATTTTTTTTAGCATATTTTGTGTGCCGCTGTTACCTTCAATTGACAACACTTTACTATTTTTGACTACAGCACCTTGACTAAAACTATAATTATTTAATCTCCTTAAAGTAGTTATGGCTTTTCTGATATCCTTTTTGTCTTCTCTATTAGGTTTTATTCTTGTGTGAATTCCTTTTAATAAACTGAGTTCAGGTGTGAACTTTAAAGAATTTAAAGTATTAATACCTTCTTTTTTAAAAATATTGATGACTTCTTTTAAAATAGCTGCATCGCCAATCTTAGATGCTTTAATAATTCTTGCTATGTAATAAACACCTTTTAAATCTAATTTAAGTTTTGAAATGTTGGGCTTCACTACCTTTCCAGCAAAAAGCACATTTTTACAGTTATTTATTTTAAGAATGTTAATAATTTTTCCTATTTGACCAATAGATACAGAATTAAAATTTTTATCTTTTTTAAAAGTTTTATTCTTTGTTAGGTCGATAATTAGGTATCTTCTTTTAATTCTTCTGATTTTTTTTAGGATTTCTTTTGGGAAATTAGTTTCTCCAAATATTAATCCAATCATTCTACTCTTTGTTTAATGGTGAGCAAATTGCCCTTTTTTTGTCTTTTGATATAAATTTGACAACTTCTTCAATAAGTTCATTGTCTTTGAACGTGCCATTTATTTTACTTAAATTTTCATGAAGATTTTTTGATGAAAATATTTCTTTATACGCTTTATCTAGTTCCATAATTTTTTTATTTTCATAATTATTTCTTCTTAAGCCTATTAAGTTTAATCCCTGTAAATAGTTTCTATTTCCAATTGATAACCCGAATGGAATAACGTCTTTTAGTACACCTGTCATACCTCCAATCATGGCTAGTCTTCCAATTCTAGTAAACTGTTGAACTGCTGAATTCCCTCCTATTATAACTGAATCTTCAATGGTTACGTGACCACCTAGCGGAACGTTATTTGCTATAATCACATTATTTCCAACTTTACAATCGTGCGCAACGTGAGAAGAAATCATAAATAAGCAATCGTTCCCAACGGTCGTTTGTCCTCCGCCGGCTGCTGTACCTGGGTTAATGGTAACATATTCACGTATGGTATTTCTTTCTCCTATAACTAGACTATTAGGTTCGTCTTTATATTTAAGATCTTGTGGAGCTGTCCCAATACTTGCAAAAGGAAAAATTTTTGTTCCATTTCCTATTGTTGTATTGCCTTCTATGTGTACATTTGAAATTAACTCAACATTGGCATCTAATTGAACAAAATCTCCAATATTACAAAATGGACCAATTTTTACATTAGTGCTAATTTTAGCTTTTTTTGAAACAACACTTGAACTATGTATCATTTTTTATCTACTATTGTTGCAGACCATTCAGCATCAGCCATTCTTTTTCCATCTACTGTTGCTGTACCTTTATACTTCCAAACTCTGCCATGTGATCTTATGGCTTCTATTTCTAAATGAAGTTCGCAGTCAGGTACAACAGGGTTTCGAAATCTTGCTTTATCAACGCCCATTAAAAAAACTAATTTATTTTTATATTCCTCAGGATCTATTCCGTGTGCTGTTAAAGCGGCAGCAGCTTGGCCAAAAGCTTCCACAATTAAAACTCCAGGCATGACTGGTTGACCAGGGAAATGTCCTTGAACATAAAAACCGTCTTTTTTTACATACATAATTGCAGTTGCAGATTTTAAATGAACAATATTAATTAATTTATCGATTAAAAGCATAGGTTCACGATGTGGTAGCAAGCTCTCTATTTGTTTTCTGTCTATTGAATTATTCATTATTTTTTTAAATTTCTTATAAATTTTTTTAATGGTACGGCAGGATAACCCATTACAACTAATCCGTCCGATATATCTTTTACTACTCCACTACCGCCTCCAATTTTAACATTATCCCCAATTTTTAAATGACCCGAAATCCCTGCTTGTCCGCCTATAGAAACGTTATTGCCAATTACTGAACTTCCGGCAAAACCAACTTGTCCTGCAATCATACAATTATCACCGATTCTTACATTGTGGGCTACATGAACCTGATTGTCTAAAAAACTATTTTTACCAATGATGGTGTCTCCTATAGAACCTCTGTCTATTGTGCAATTAGCTCCTAGCTCAGCGTTATCTTTTAATAATACTTTTCCAATATGGGGAAATCTTAAATTTTTTTCACTTAAAGGAATAAAGCCAAAACCTTTAAGGCCAATTTTACATCCATCTTGTATAACCACACTAGTCCCTATGATTGAATTTTTTAAAACTACTTGTGAGCCAATTGTACAATTTTCTCCTATGACAACATCATGCTCAATTATTGTATTACTCCCTATAATAGTATTTTTTCCTATTTTACAATTTTTACCAATGAAAACATTATTTCCAAATCTTACCTTTGGATACTTGGATTTTTTAGGCGTCTTTAATGAGGAATCAGGCACATCTATATCTGCATTAGGATAAAATTTTCTGGTAACCTTACATAGTTCAAAAAGTACATTTTTTACTATTATTGGTTCGCACGTTTTTGGTAAATAAATTTTTAATTGATCTGTAGTAAGACAACATGCTGCCTTAGTCGATTTTGCGTAATTAATATAATTCACTGAGTCAAGAAAAGTCACGTCCAAATTACTAGCTTCATTTAAAGACTTAATATTTGATATTTTAATTTTTATTTTTAAATTAAAATCATTAAAAATTTCTCTGGGCAAAAAAGGTCCTTTTTGCTCAAAGAAAATATTCTTACCCATTGAGATTAATTTACTTTTAATGATGGTAGTTCTTTATTTAAAATTGCAATAATTTGATTTGTGATTTCTAGTTCTTTGTCACCTAAAACAACCATTTGTTTGTTAATAACTATTCTAATTTTATTTTCTTCCATGTATTTTTTAAGAATAGGAGTTAAAGCTTTTAATAATGCTTTTTTCGCATCGTTTCTAGATTTGGCTATACTATTAAAAGTTGTTTGTTTATTTTTTTGCGAATCAGCTACTTCTTTTCTAAGTGCTTGAACTTTTTTTTTATAATCTTCAGGTGCCAATGTTTTTTTTTGAGAAATTATCTCAGATTCTTTACTTCTAATATCTTTTTCTATTTTATTAAATTTTTTCGATGCAGCTTCAAATTCTAGTTTTAATTTTTTTTGTGCTTCTGCTCCAGACTTACTGGTATTTAACACTTCTTTAAAATCTATAAAATGTGCATTATCTGCAAATGAGCTCAAAGAATAAACCAAACAAAATATAGTTATAAAAATTAATTTTTTAATATTTTTTATCATTTAATTTAAAAAGTAGTTCCTAACTTAAAGCTAAAAGATTCTGTAGCATCTGTAGCTGCTTTAGACAAGTTTTGTGAGAAAATAAAACTCATTGGACCGACTGGTGAGGTCCAACTAGCATTAACTCCTGCTGTAGAACGAATTTTATTCGAACTGTCCAAGGTTTTATCGTAATCTACACTCCAAAGGTTTGCGACATCTAAGAACATACTTATGTCTGTTTTTGTAGCTTCTGGCAAAAGACCAGGTAAGTTTAATTCAAAATTTGAAGCGACTGCGTAATTTCCTCCGATAAAATCATCTCCGTCCTTAGGACCAACCTGTCCTCCTTTAAAACCCCTTAGTTGTCTAGTCGATAAATTTACTCTTTTGCTCAGTCTGACATCGTGGTTGCTTAAACCATTAATAGCTTGAGCCATAAATTTAAATGCCCCTACGGTATTTGGTGATAAAGCTTGGTAGGCATTAAATTGATAGACATTTTTTATGTAAGGAGAATCTGCGTAAAGAGGGAGTGCCTGTGAAAAGGATGAAATATAACCATCAGTTGGTGCATAAACTTTATCACGATTATCTAAAGCAATAGTATAGTCAAAGCTTAAATCTGTAAAAGTTCCTTTTTGTTTTTTTAAAGCCTCTGAAGCAGTGTCTTTTACTTTTAAATCATCGTAAGAAATTGATAGATTCGGAGAAATATAAACATTTCTGTACTGTTCAAATTTAGTTCCAATACCCGTTGATGTAAGATTGTTTTTATAACCAGATTTTGACTTATCATTAGAAGTGTTGCTCACGTAATAAGTTAAGCTATTTCCTGAAAATTTATAATTTGGATCAGTAACTGATAACCCTCCTGTGAAAGTGGTTGCAGCAACACTTAAATTAGTTGTAACATTAATCCCTTTTCCAAGCCAGTTATTTTCAACTATACTAAATTCAAACGACCCACCTTGAGTACCAACACCTGCACCTGCACTAATTTCGCCAGTTGGTTTTTCTTCAACTTCAATTTCTATAATTTTTTGATCTAATTCTGATCCATCAGTTATTTTTGTTTTAACTTCGCCAAATATATTTCTTGCTCTAAGTTTAGCTATAGATTGCTGAAGCTTTAAGTTATTAAATGGATCACCTTCATCTAGTAAAAGCTGAGCTCTTATAACTGACTCATCGGTAACTGTATTACCTATAACATTAATTTTTTCTACTAATAGTTTTTTTCCTTCGAAGATGTTAATTTTAATTTCAATAGTTTCACCTTCTAAAATTTCATTAACTGAATGTTCAATAAATTGTAAATCATTACTCGCAATCAAAAGATCTAATTCATCTAATAATTTTTTAACTGTAAATGGAGAATAGTATTTTCCAACAACTTTTGTAAAATTTTTTTTCAAAGGAACAAACAATTTTTTATCTAAAACATCGCTTACATTAGTGCTAATTTTTATTACTTTATATCTCGTGCCAGCATTTATAGTGTATGTAAGATTAGTTAAATTTTCTTGGCTAACTTCGGCATTACTGGATAAAACTTGAACATCATAATAACCAAGAGATTTATAATAATTAATTAACAATCTTTTATCTAATTCAATATTTTTGTTATTCAAGAAAGTATTTTTAGACAAAACTTTCCAAAATTTTTTTTCTTCTGACACAATAATCTCTCTTAATCTTTTTTCTTTAATTTTTTTATCACCTATGAAGCTAATATTAGAAATATTGGTTTTTTTTCCTTTTTCTAAAAAGTAGACTAGATTTATTCGATTATCATCAAAGTTTTCTATTTTGGCTTCTACATTTACAAAATTGAATCCTATAGATGCATAGATTTTTTTAATTGTATTAATATCTTCTGAAAGTCTATTTTCTATAAAACTCTCTTTAGCTTTTAACTTAAGTTCCGCAAGAACTTTTTTTGTTATACCTTTTGATTTCTCACCCCGAAGATCAATAAAATTGATCATTGCATATTCTTTAACAATTACACCTAAGGTGCCGTCAGATAAAGAAATCTTTATGTCTGAAAAAAAATTAGTTCCATATAGATTTTTTAATATTTCGTTTATCTCCGAAGCAGAATAATCTTTACCAATAGTAATATCCCCATAAACTTTTATGGTTTCATCGCTAATTCTATCATTGCCTTTAACTTCTATTTTTTGAATAATTTCTGCAGATAGATTGAAAAAAATAAAAAAAAACAGAGTGGTATAAATTTTTAGCATTAGTTTATTTTTTTCTTTCGATAATCTTATAAGCGGTTGTTCTTGCCCAATTGTCTATTATATAAATATTTTTTATACTATCAGCAGACAAATTTGAAGTTTTTATATAGCTTTTATCTCTTAAAACAAGTTTCAAATAGCTAACAATGTCATTAAAATCGATATTGTTTTGAAGAAATTCACCAACAAATATTTCATTAGCCGCATTAATAATAATTGATGATGATTTTCGACTATTCATTTCGGATATTAAACTTACCGATGGAAATTTTTTTTTATCTAACGGCAAAAAATCTAAACTTTTAATCTTATTATAGGTGGTATTTTTTGGTTTAAAAAATTGTTCATAATTAAAATCTTTTAATAGAGCGTTGCCAATTGGAATTTTCATATCAGGAATGTGATATAAAAAAAGAGATGTTCCATTTTTAAGTTTTATAATTGCGTGAATAAGTGAATTTGGATGGATAATAATTTCGTACTGCTTGAGGCTAAATGGAAAAAGTTTTAATGCCTCTGTAATTTCTAAAACCTTATTCATTAAGGTTGCCGAATCAACAGAAATTTTTTTACCCATACTCCATTTAGGATGTTTTATTGCATCCTTCGGTTTTATATTTTTGAATTTTTTAATGTTAAGTTTAAGAAAAGGTCCGCCTGATGCTGTTATATAAATTTTTTCTACTTGATTGCTTGAATAATTTTTTAACAAAGTGTTAATAGAAAAATGCTCAGAGTCTATAGGGACTAGCTCTGTTTTATATTTAATTGAATTTTTTTTAATTAAGTGCCATCCACAAATAATTGCTTCTTTGTTGGCTAAAAGAATCTTTCTACTAATTTTAGTAAATAGTACTGTGGGTTCTAAACCTGCTATTCCTGGAATTGCTGAAACAGTAACATCAATTTTTCTTAGATGGTTTTGAATGTGAGAGATGTTATTTAAGACAACCAAACTTTTATTTTGATATTTTTTTTTTATTTTTAGAAAAGTGTTTCTATTATTTATAATAACTATACTTGGTTTAAAAACTTTGATTTGTTTAATAATTTTAAAATAATTTTTATTGGCAAATAATAGCTCAACTTTAAATTCTTTTGATTTTTTAATTATTTCTAGTGTTGACTGGCCAATTGATCCAGTCGAACCTAGGATAGCTATAGTTTTTTTTTTCATTTAAATTAATCTAAATGATTTAAGTATTAAGCAAAATATTAAAACAAATATTAGACCATCAATCCTATCAAGTATACCGCCGTGACCAGGTAAAATATTACTTATGTTCTTAATTTTAATTTTTCTTTTCCAGAATGAAACAAAGAGGTCGCCAACTTGACATACTAGAGATATCAAAATTGTAATTATTAAAAAATTTAATTCAAAAAAGTTTACTGTTAATTTATTAAGGAAAAAAAATTGTAATGAATTTAATAAAAATAGTGATGAGCAGCTTAGAGCTAGAGATCCTATGGCACCGGAATAAGTCTTATTTGGGCTAAATTTTGTAAACTTCTTACCTTTAAATATTTTACCAAAAGTATACCCACCTATATCAGATAAAAAAGTAGAAATTAAAATCCAAAAAAGAATTATTAAAGAATATTCCGTATTACTTCTTAGGTTGTAAAAGGAGTAAAAAGATAGAAGCAGTAAAGTACTTGAAAAAAAAATAAATAATATATTTTTAGTATTTTTTATTATTTCGTAAATAGACAAAATGTAAAATATAGTTAGCAGTATTATAAGGTAAATTCCTGAATAAACAGTCGCGTAAAATAAAATTGGTAAAAGAATTACTGATGTTGAAACCCTATTTAAAAGTTCATTTCTCATGCTAAATTCCACCAAAATTTCTTTTTATTTTATGATATTTTTTTATAATTTTTTTTAAATCATTTTTAGTAAAATCAGGCCATAGCTTATCTAAAAAAAAAATTTCTGTATACGCGAGTTGCCACAGCATAAAGTTACTTAATCTTTTTTGACCACCTGTTCTCACAAGGATGTCTGGAAAAGACAAATTAGAATATAAATTTTTATCAATATTATCTTCTGTTACTCTTTTAGAAATAAAATTAATTTTTTTAATCGCGTCTATGACTTCTGCTTTAGCGCCATAGTTTATTGCTAGATTAATAATTAATTTATCATTTTTCCTAGTTTTGACTGCAGCTTTTTTTAAAATTTTACTTATTTTTGGAGGTAATTTTTTTAGCCTACCTGAAATCACAATCTTAATATTATTTTTAATAATATTATCAATTTCTTTATTAAAATAAATATTAATCAAATTAAAAAGATAATTTATTTCTTTCTTTGGTCTTTTCCAATTTTCTGTTGAAAATACATAAAAAGTAATAATAGGTACTTTAAGTAAACTTGATGCCTCTACAATCTTTTGAACAGTTTTTACTCCTGCGAGATGACCATAATTTCTACTATTTTTTTTTTTTAGCCCCCATCTTCCATTGCCATCCATGATAAAGGCAATGTGATTAAGATCATTCATACTTGGAGAATTTCTTTTTCTTTTTCAGATAAGATTTTTTCGATATTTACAATATGATCATCTGTTACTTTTTGAATATTTTTTTCAAATAATTTGTTTTCATCTTCACTAATTTTTTTATCTTTAATGAGATTTTTTAGTTCGTCGTTAGCTTCTCTTCTTATGTTTCTTATAGAAACTTTATTTTTTTCACCAATATTTTTTAAAACTTTAATCAAATCTTTTCTGCGTTCTTCTGTCAGGTCCGGTATTCTAATTCTTAAAACAGATCCATCTATCTGTGGGTTAATGCCTAAATCAGATTTTTGAATAGCTGAGTCAACAGCCTTGATATTTGCTTGATCCCAAACTTGAATTGTTATTAATCTTGCTTCGGGCACACTTACGCTAGCAAGTTGATTGATAGGCATCATTTGTCCGTATACATCAACTTTAATCATATCTAACATTGATGCATTAGCTCTACCTGTTCTTAAAGTGGATAAATCTTTTTTATAAGACAAGATAGTTTTGTCCATTTTAATGGAATAGTTTTTTTCATTAAACTCTGAGCTCATAACTAAACACCTTCGCCAACTTTATACCTTATAAAATCTACTATTTTAATATCATTATCTTTTAGTATATCTGATACTTTTTTTTTTGGATCCATAATCCACACTTGATTTATTAGCGTATTATCAGAAATAAATTTACTAATTTTTCCTTTTGCTATTTTTTCAATCATTTCTGGTGGCTTTCCTGAATTTAAGAGCTCTGCTTTAATAATTTCTATTTCTTTGGCCATAACATCTTTGTTTACAGCTTTTTCCTCAAGTGCTATCGGAGATAGTGCGGACACATGCATTGCAATTTTTTTTCCTAAATCACTTTCTGTTGACGTTTTAACAATTGATATAATGTTACCAATTTTTTTTTCTATAGCTCCGTGAATATAAAAAGAGTTCTTTCCATCGGAACAGTCAAAAAATACAGATCTTCTTATTGTTATTTTTTCACCCATTTTTGCAATAAGATCTGTTAAGTTTGTTTCTACTGGTAAATTATTTTTCATTTGCGCTTTTTTGACTTCTGATAAATCAGATTTATTTTCAAAATTGATAATTGAAACTTCCTTACAAAAAGAAATAAATGCTTCATTTTTTGCAACAAAATCAGTTTCACTATTAATTTCTATCAAAGCTACCTCGCCGTCTTTTTCGTGTAATAGGCATAAACCTTCTGCTGCAGTTCTATTCATTTTATTAGAAGCTTTTGCGATACCTTTTTTTCTTAAAAATTCGATAGCTTTTTCTATGTCGCCATTTGATTCATCGATTGCAAGTTTACAATCTTTAAAGCCAACTCCTGTAACTTCTCTAAGTTTTTTTACACTTTCAAGTAGATCTTTACTGGACATAAAATAAGATTTTGTTAAATGCTTTTTTCTTCGGGCTTTTTGACTATTTCTGTATTTATTTTTTTTGGTTTTAATTTTTCTTTATCTTTATCGTTAGATTCTACTTCAATAAATTTTGAAGCATTGACAATAGTGCTTTTTAATAAATCACAATATAAATTGATTGATCTTCTTGCGTCATCATTTCCTGGAATTGGGAAATGAATATTAGTTGGGTCTGAATTTGTGTCTAGAATAGCTGCAATTGGAATGTTAAGTTTTTTAGCTTCAGCAACTGCTAAAGACTCGATATTTGTGTCTATAATAAAAATTAACTGAGGTAACTTCTTCATATCTGCTATTCCACCAAGTGATCTTTGAAGTTTTTCTTTTTCTTTTGTTCGTTTTAAAATTTCTTTTTTTGTAAAGCCCGTATCTTCTTTTGCAAGAGTCTCTTCAAGCATTTTTAATCTTTTAATTGAATTTTGAATCGTGTTCCAATTAGTCAGCATTCCTCCAAGCCATCTGTAATTTACATAGAATTGATCAGTTTCTTTTGCTAAATTAAGTACTTGTTCTGATGCTTGTTTTTTTGTTGATACTATTAAAATTTTTCCACCACTAGTAATGCATTTGTAAATTTCGGTTAAAGCATTTTTAAAAAAAACTACGGTTTGTGTAAGATCAATTATGTGTATTGAGTTTTTTTCACCAAAAATGAATTTCTTCATCTTTGGATTCCATCTTAAAGTTTTATGACCAAGATGTACGCCGGCTTCTAATAGTTGCTTAATATTTACTTCTGGTATATTCATATTTTTTTCCGGTTAATCCACCACAGCAAACCTCATTCGAGACCGGTAGGGTTTTACCCCTTTGCGCTGTGTGCGAAATTACGCACTCTTACATTCAAAAATTCAACAAATCAAGCATCTAAAAGCTTATTTTTTTAACATATTCCTTGTTTTTTATTAATGTGAATAAATTAAAATCAAATTTTCTAGTTTTTTCAAGTTCAAAAGAGTAATTTTTATTGCTGTCTCTAAAAATAACATTAATTTTTGTCTCACCGTTTGTTTTTAATAATTCGTTAAGTTCGTTTAACTTTTCTTTGTTGCTTAATTCTATTGATACATTTTCGTAGATTTTATTTACTAAATCAGAAAGATCGACTATTTTTCTAATATTAACTCTTATTGAATTGTTTTCACGAGAATTTTTGTCTTTATGCAGGGTTAAAACAAATGAACTTGACTCTTTAAGAATCTCTCTATTTGAGGAAAAAAGATCAGCAAACAAAAAGATTTCAAATTCACTTTTGTTATCACTAAACTTTATAATCGCATAAGAATTTCCTTTTGCACTTTTTTTTTCTTGAATGGACATTACTGTTCCTGCAACAAGGGACTCTGTCTTGTCACTGTCTAAAAAATCTTTGTAAGACTCAATTTCAAGCTGGGTAAAAAATTCTTTATATTCGTTCAATGGGTGATCTGAAATGTAAAAACCTAAAGAAATAAATTCTTCAGCTAACAATTCTTTTTTAGTCCATGGGTTGGTTGCAATAAACTCGAATATTTCATTTTCTTTGTTGTTAACGTCATCAAAAAGGTTCTTTTGCTTGCTTATTTTTTCAACATATTTACTTTTTATTGTTTGAATAATTTTTGGAATAGCGTCGAATAACTTTTTTCTATTTAGATCAATTTCATCGAATGCACCAGCCTTAACAAGACCTTCGAGTTGGAGTTTGTTTACATCTTTTGGATCAACTCGGTTTATAAAATCTGTGAACGTTTTAAATTTTCCATTTTTTTCTCTTTCGTTTATAATATTTGTTATAGCTTCAAAACCTACGCTTTTAATAGCTCCTAACCCATAAAATATTTTATTTGTTTCTGCTTTAAATTCTGCAAAACAATTATTAATTGATGGTCTGATAACTTGAATTTTTAACCTTTTTAACTCTTCGACATATTCCCGTAATTTGCTTGTATTAGTTAATGTTGTAGACATAGAAGCAGCTATAAATTCTTCTTTATGATAAGTTTTGAGATAAGCAGTTTGGAATGCAATTAAAGCATAAGCTACAGCATGACTTTTGTTAAAACCATAATCAGCGAATGGCTCAATTTTAGTAAAAACATAGTTAGCTACTTCTTTTTTAATACCATTTTTTAACGCTCCTGAAATAAATTTTTCTTTTTGCTTTTCAAGCTCTGCCCTCTTTTTTTTTCCCATTGCCCTTCTTAGAATGTCAGCTTCCCCAGCGGTAAAACCAGCGAGTGTTTGTGCAATTTGCATTACTTGTTCTTGATATATTATAATCCCATACGTTGGTTTTAAAATTTTTTCTAAAGTTTCGTGAATATAATCAGGAGTTCTTTGTCCATTTTTACATTCATTGTATGTAGGAATATTGCTCATCGGGCCTGGTCTATAAAGAGCAACTAGGGCTACAATATCATTAAACTCTGTTGGTTTCATTTGACGCAAAGTAGCTCTTACACCTGCGCTTTCTAACTGAAATAATCCTGTAGTCTCTCCAGTAGACAATAATTTAAAAATATTCTGATCTAGTAAATCAATTTTACTAATATCTAGCTTTATACTTTTAAGATTTAACATTTTAACTGTTTTACTAATAACAGTAAGAGCCGTAAGCCCAAGTATGTCGAACTTTACTAATCCTGCATTTTCTGATGAGTGCATATCAAACTGAGTAGATGGTAATATTAAATTAGCAGAGTGATCTTTGTATAGAGGAACTTGTTCAGATAAATTTTCTCCTGCGATAACAACCCCAGCAGCGTGTGTAGCCATATTTCTATTTAGCCCTTCTACTTTCAATGAAAGTTCGATTAATTTTTTAACTTTTGGATTGTTTTTAATTTCTTCTTTAAACCTTGGTTCTCTGTCTATTGATTCCTGTAGGGATAAAGGTCTGGATGGGTCAAATGGAATCATTTTACTTATCTTGTCTACATGTCCGTATGGTAGACCAAGTACTCTACCCATGTCTCTTATTGCCATCCTAGCTTTTAATTTTCCAAAAGTAATAATATGCGCAACTCCATTTTTATATTTGGATTTTAAATACTCAAAAACTAAATTTCTTTTTTCTTCACAAAAGTCTATATCAAAATCTGGCATTGAAATTCTATCAGGATTTAAAAATCTTTCAAATATCAAATCAAATTCAATTGGATCAACATCGGTGATGTCTAAACAATACGCAACTAAAGAGCCAGCTCCTGAACCTCTACCTGGGCCAACTGGAATATTATTTTTTTTTGCCCATCTAATGTAATCGGATACAATTAGAAAATAACCTGGGTAATTCATTGTGTTTATAATGTTCAATTCATGTAAAAGCCTATCTTCATATAGTTTTAATGTTTTTTCTTTGTTGAGTTTTAAATTTTTTTTTAAAATATAATTGTCTAGTCTGTTTACTAAACCTTTTTTTGCTTGTGCCAATAATTCATCTTCAACGGTAATATTATCCTTTGTTTTTATTGTAGGTAAAACCGGGGGTGATTTTTTTGGTTTAAAATTAAATCTATAAGGAAAATTATAGTTATTTTCTAGTGCTTCTGGAATATCTTTAAATAAAGTGACCATATCTTCATTTTTTTTAATAAAATGTTGGTCGCTATACTTTAGTCTGTTTGGATCGTCTACAAAATTTTTTTGACCTATGCAGACTAGAGCATCATGGGCCTCATGCATTTCTTTATTTAAATAGAAAACTTCTTGTGTCGCTATTAAAGGTATTTGGTTTTTTTCAGAAAGTTTAATTATAAAATTTTCATAATTTTCTTCACCTGCTTCATTGTGTCTTTGTATTTCTAAGTAAAACCGATCTTTAAATATATTTTTTAATTCTTTTACTGTTTCTTCTATCTGCTTTAATTTATTAAGTTTAAATAATTTTCCAAAAAGACCATGATGATTGCCACTTAATAGAATTAGTCCATCGTTAATATTTTTAAGTTCGCTAATTTTACAATGTGCATCTGTTTTTTCGTCAGAATCTAAATAGCTTCGTGATGATAATTTAATTAGATTTTTGTATCCATTCGATGATCTAGCAAACAAAGGTAATTTCCCCGTGCAGTTTTCTAAAGAAAAATTAATTTGTGTCCCCGTTATAGGCTGTGTTCCAATCTTACTAATTTTCTCTGCAAATTCTAATGCTCCACATAAATTGTAGCTGTCACAAATACCTATATTGGGAATTTTATTTTCTTTGCAATGATTTGCTAAATCGTCAATTTTAATTGCTCCCTCACAAATAGAGTATTGAGTGTGTATTTTAATGTTATTAAAGATTTTAACGCTAGACATTCGCTCTTTTTATATTACCGCTCGAAATACTCAACTTGTAATCTGCTTTATTGGCTAAATCTCTATTGTGAGTTGCAAAGATTATAGTCTTATTTAATTTTTTTAGTTTTAAAAAATATGAAAATATTTCTTGTGATGTTTTGTAGTCTAAATTTCCCGTAGGTTCGTCTGCTAAAATTAAATCTGTTTCAGAAATTAAAGCTCTTGCAATTGCAACTCTCTGTTGTTCACCACCAGATAATTCATCTGGATAATGATCCTGTCTACTTTTTAAATTAAAACTGGCAAGTATCTTTTCTGCTTTTTTTTGAGATGATGTAATTTTTTCTTCTCTTATGATTAGTGGCATTAAAACATTTTCTAAAGCTGTAAAATCATTTAGGAGATTGTTATCTTGGAAAATCATAGAAATATATTTTTTTCTAATATTGTCTTTGTCATCTTTGTTTAAATTTTGCATGTCAATGTTATTAAATTTAATTTGACCCGATGTTGGGGTGTCAATTAGTGAAATCATATTTAATAAAGTGGATTTTCCCGATCCAGACGGGCCAACTAATGCTACTAAATCTCCTTTTTTTATATTTAAAGATACGTTTTTAAAAATTTCAATTAATCCATTCCTGTGATGAAAATTTTTATTAATTTTTTTTACTTCT
>MDTF01003120.1_pt1 | contig 16130 bp, 10 predicted proteins | sample 811191 | NCBI WGS metagenome assembly MDTF01 (sample SAMN05326649, study PRJNA326480) | marine metagenome | isolation source: seawater | place: Southern Ocean | collected 2011 | reverse complement strand
AGTAGAAGATGCTTCTATAACTATTGGATGGTAGCCGTGATTTTCTAAAATTTGGGCAGCAATTAAACCACTAATTCCTGCACCAATAATATGAATTTTATATGCTGATTTCTCCATTTTCAATTGCTTTTAATTTCTCTTTCTTTTTTAAATACGAAGTGATGATTCTTTGAACATCTCTATTATCCTTTTTAGGATCTACAAAAAATTGATAGTCCTCTGGGTTTTCTAATCCTTCTTCTTGAGAAGTATCTAAATACCCAATACCTTTGTAAATTCCATCTAAAATTAGTGCAAAACCAATTTCATTTTTTGTTCTTCCCTTTTCCTTAATAACTAAATTTTCAGCCCCAATTCCAACAGATTTGATGGCTTCTCTTACCCTTTTATTATAATCTTCGACCGCTTCTTTATCGCAACAAATACCTTTGCACTCTTTTAATTGATAATGAAAACAGCTAGATACATTGGTTTGTAAATGACAGTATTTTGGACACAATTCAAATTCTGCACACAAAGATTCTAGATGTGTTCTACATTCTGCAACAGAATAGTATTTCATGATTGCATTTGGAGCTAATTTTAAGCGATTATATGCTAAGTGAATCACACCTTTTTGATCCTCGTAAAAAAATAAACCAACAGCTTCTCCTGCTCTTCTTTGTGCTCTATTAAATTTCGGATATATATGTTTTATTTCTGAAGACTCTAGCAATAGGGCTAATAACTCGCTGCCAGTTTTTGTAAAAGAAATATCTGCAGTTTCTAAACACATGGTCTGCTCTTTTTTCTTTTTGTCATAAAAATGACTGATAACACGTTGTTTTATATTATTTGCTTTGCCAACATAAATAACTTCTTTGGCTAAATTTTTAAAGTAATAAACGCCAAATGTTTCAGGTAATTTATCTACTACTATTTTATCTAAAAGTGGTGGCAGTGTTGCTTGTCTAGATTTCGGATTTAAAAAAGAGTTGATTGTAAAATTATCATCTCTTAATAGTAAGCGTCTAAACAATTCTACTGTTGCTTCAGCATCTCCTTTTGCTCTGTGTCTTCCGTTAATAGGAATCTTCTCTGAAGAACAAATATTACCTAAACTATAAGAAGGTAAACCAGGAATTATTTTTCTAGTTAAACGAACGGTACAGAGCTTTTTTCTTTTAAAATCGAAACCTAAACTTTTAAATTCTGAATGAATTATATTGTAATCGAAATTTACATTGTGAGCAACAAAAATAGTGTCTTTAGTAATTTCTTGAACTTTTTTTGCAATTTCGTAGAATTTAGGAGCATTTCTTACCATTGCATTCGTAATACCAGTAAGATTGGTAATAAATGTTGGAATATTTTGTTCAGGATTTACAAGTGAAGTAAATTCATTAATAATTTTTTTTCCATCGAAAATTAAAGCAGAAATTTCGGTTATTTTCTGCCCTTTAGGTCCGTTTCCTGTAGTTTCTATATCTACTACTGCGAATAACAATTATCCGATTAGGTTTTTTAGGTCTTCTATGGTTTCTGTTGGGTTTTCAGATCCAAAAACATAGCTTCCTGCAACTAAAACATTTGCGCCTGCTTCAATTAAAGCATTTGCATTTTTGTCAGTAACTCCACCATCAATTTCTATTTGACAATTGGATTCAGTAAAATCTATTAAATGTCTTAATTGACTTACTTTCTTGTAAGTATTTTCAATAAAAGATTGTCCACCAAAACCAGGATTTACACTCATGATACAAACCAAGTCTAGATCTTTAATTACATCTTCTAAAACGGCAATTGGTGTATGAGGGTTTAATGCAATTCCTGCTTTCATCCCCGTTGCTTTTATCGCTTGAATTGTTCTATGTAAATGTGAGCAAGCTTCATAATGTACTGTCAGAATATTTGCGCCCAAATCGGCAAAGGTTTGAATGTATTGGTCAGGATTTACAATCATTAAATGTACATCAATTGTTTTCTTAGCGTGTTTAGTAATCGCTTTTAAAACAGGCATTCCAAAAGAAATATTAGGAACAAAAACGCCATCCATAATATCAATATGAAACCAATCGGCTTCACTATTGTTTACCATTTCGATGTCTCTTTGTAAATTGGCAAAATCTGCTGCTAAAATTGAAGGTGCAATTAAATTACTCATTAGTTTGTTGTTGTGTTGTTATTTTATGCAACAAAGATAATTAATTCGTTAATGAGAATTAGATTGAAGAAGTAATATATTTTATAGATAGCTTTATTACTGATTGAAAGGTTTGTTTGAGGGTTGCTTTTCTGTGAGTTCGAGTGAATTTTTATCAATAATACAATGTAAAAAACGAGAAGTGAAAGATGAAAATAGCTTTAAATAAAAAAAACTCCCGAAAATAAATTCGAGAGTTTTTTGAGTTTTATTAAGATTAATGATTACCCAAGGTAGGTCATTAAAATTTTACTTCTAGAAGTATGTTTTAATCTTCTAATTGCTTTTTCTTTAATTTGACGAACACGCTCACGTGTTAAATCGAAAGTTTCACCAATTTCCTCTAAAGTCATTGGTTGATGTTCACCCAAACCAAAATATAATTTAACAACATCTGCTTCACGCGGAGTTAACGTTTCTAATGCTCTGTTAATCTCAATTCGTAAAGATTCATGTAATAAAACTCTATCAGGATTTGGAGATTCTCCAGAATTTAATACATCGTATAAGTTAGAATCTTCACCTTCAATTAAAGGTGCATCCATAGATACGTGACGGCCAGAATTCTTCATAGATTCTTTTACGTCATTAACAGTCATGTCTAATTTCTTTGCAATTTCTTCAGCACTTGGTGGGCGCTCATTTTCTTGCTCTAAGAAAGCGTACATTTTGTTAATTTTATTGATAGAACCAATCTTATTTAACGGTAAACGTACTATTCTAGATTGTTCTGCTAAAGCTTGTAAGATCGATTGACGAATCCACCAAACAGCGTATGATATAAATTTAAAACCTCTAGTTTCATCAAAACGTTTTGCTGCTTTAATTAAACCTAAGTTTCCTTCGTTAATTAAATCGGGTAATGTTAATCCTTGATTTTGATATTGTTTTGCAACAGATACAACAAATCTTAAATTGGCTTTCGTTAATTTTTCTAATGCTCTTTGATCACCAGCCTTAATAAGCTGCGCTAATTCTACTTCTTCATCAGCAGTAATTAAATCTACTTTTCCAATTTCTTGTAAATATTTGTCTAGGGATGCAGTTTCTCTATTCGTAACCTGCTTGGTAATTTTAAGTTGTCTCATCTAATTCTCTATATCTTTTCGAAGGATTAATGTATTAGCTACAATTCATTATACGTAAGAACTTTTATGAATGTTACAAAAGTTTTATTTTTTATTTTTTTATTATTAAAAGAGCAAAACAGTGTTTTTAATATGTGTGATTTCTTTATTTATAATATTGATTGATTTCTTAAAATAAGCCATGAATTTGTGAATCAATTCTATCGATGATGTAACCCAAATCTTCTTGATTTGTTACAAAATCTAAATTATCAACATCAATTACAAGTAACTTTCCTTTTTTATAAGTAGAAATCCAAGCTTCATAGCGTTCATTTAATCTACTTAAATAGTCAATACTAATCGAATTTTCGTACTCTCTGCCGCGTTTATGAATTTGTCCAACTAAAGTAGAAATGTCTGCTCTTAAGTAGATTAATAAATCTGGAGGAGAAACCAAGTTTTCCATCAAATTAAATAAAGAGCTGTAATTATTATAATCTCTATTGGTCATTAAACCCATTGCGTGTAAATTTGGCGCAAAAATATGAGCGTCTTCATAAATGGTTCTGTCTTGTATAATGTTTTTGCCAGATTCCCTTAATTCTAAGATTTGACGAAAACGACTATTTAAAAAATAAACTTGTAAGTTAAAAGACCAACGCTCCATTTCTGCATAAAAATCATCCAAGTAGGGATTTTCATCTACAGATTCGTAATGTGGGTTCCATTTATAATGTTTGGCTAATAGTTTTGTTAGTGTGGTTTTACCAGCACCAATATTTCCTGCAATTGCAACGTGCATATATTAAATATTCTAAAATTAAAAGTAATGATAAAGGTAGTAAAAAATATAGTTAGTATAAAGACTAACAAATTAATTTATATCCCTAACCTTGAATATTTATAATTTTAATATTTATGTCTTTTTTTAATTTCTTTCTGAGTTTACTAATAAAAACATACATGCTTATTGTACTAAATAAATCATCATATTTCTAAAATTTGTTTAGAATAAGTGTTCTATCTAGATTTTTATTCTTCTTTTCAAATAGATGAAAGAGTAGTTGTGCTTCTCGATTTCTAAGTTGCTCAATTTCTAATTAATTTTTTAAGAGTTTTATTGGTTAAGTTAAATGAGAAATCCCCCATTATAATCAACTTAAAATTAGTTTTTTTTTCTATTTAGTAAATATTTAATTTTCACAATTAATTTTTCTATACAATAGGCATCGAAATAAAGATTAGAGGGTAATATTTAAAAGGAACGTTTGATTTTTTAAAAAATCATTAAACTTTTAAGTTTTTTTTAAGTCTTATAGAAGAATTTTAAAAGTATTTTTGAATAGAAATTAAATAAAAAACAATGAAATCATTATTTACACTTTTATTAGCATTTTTAACTGTTGCAACATTTGCTCAAAAAAAATTTCAAGGAAAAGCAACATATATGTCTAAAACTACTATGGACATGAGTCGATTTGGTGATAAAATGAGCGAGCAACAAAAGAAACAAATGATGGCTCGTTTTAAGAATTATTTAGAAAAAACCTTCACGCTAAATTTTAATAAAACAGAATCATCTTTTAAAGAGAATGTAAAATTAGATGCTCCCGGAACAGCTGGTCGTAGATGGGGAAATAGTAACGGCCAAGGCTCAATATATAAGAACCTTAAAAATAAAGAAATGATTGAAGATGTTGAGCAGTTTAGCAAACGTTTTTTGGTTGTGGAACCAATGGATCAACCAAAGTGGGAGATGGGCACAGAAACAAAGAAGATTGGTCAATATACTTGCTACAAAGCAACGATGGAAAAAGTAGATAATAAAGTTGATTGGGGAAGTATGTTTAGCCGAAGAGGAAACAATAAAAAGAAAGATTCTACAAAGACAGTAGACACAAAGGAAGCTGTAAAAATGATTTTTGTTACTGCTTGGTACACTCCCCAAATCCCTGTAAGCTCTGGGCCAGAAACTTATTTTGGCTTACCAGGTTTAATTTTAGAAATAAATGAAGGAAGAACAACAATGTTGTGTACAGAAATTGTCTTAAATCCATCAGAAACAATAGATATAAAAAAACCAACAAAAGGTAAAGAAGTTAATAGAGAAGATTACAATAAGATTGTAAAAGAGAAAACGGAAGAAATTAGAGAACAATTTAAAAGCAGAGGAAGTCGTGGTGGTCGAAGAAATTAAACAGTCTAATTCAGCTTAACCAACAATAATATATTATATGAAAAAAATTATACTTATTGCCATTTTTATGGTGTCTTGGGTTTCAACTGCTCAAATTAATTTAAGAGGTGTTGTTAAAGATTCAATTGGTAATCCTCTAGAAATGGCAAACGTAATTGCTTTAGATACCGTTGCTAAAAGAATTGCTTCTTATGGTTTTACAGATGCTCAAGGAAATTTTAAATTGGATCTTAAAAAAAATACAGTTTACAACATTAAAATTAGCTACATAGGTTTTAAGGGAATTAGTAAATTTATGATGACAAAGGAAACGAACATTTCTAACATTTATACAATGCTCGAAGATAATATGTTAGACGGTATTAGTATCGTTTCTAAAATGCCAGTAACTATAAAAGGAGATACTATAATTTACAATGCAGATTCTTTTAAAAATGGTTCTGAAAGAAAATTAGAAGATGTACTAAAAAAGTTACCTGGAGTAGAAATAAATGATGCAGGTGAAATTGAAGTTGAGGGGAAAGTTGTTGAAAAAATAATGGTAGATGGTAAAGAATTTTTTAGTGGTGATACAAAATTAGCTTCAAAGAATATTCCTTCTAATGCTGTAGATAAAATTCAGATATTAAGAAATTATTCAAATGTAAATCAACTAAGTGGTGTTCAAAACAACCAAGATAGAGTTGCTATAAATATTAAACTAAAAGAAGGTAAAAAGAACTTTTGGTTTGGAGATGTTACGGCTGGTGCAGGAAATTCTTCAGATACCAGTTTGTATCTTTTTCAGCCGAAATTATTTTATTACACACCAAAATACACCATAAATATTATTGGGGATGTAAACAATATTGGAGATGTCGTACTAAGTAGAAGAGATGTAAGAAGTTTTGGTGGAGGCTTTCAAAGTCAAAGCCCCTCAAATGGTACAAACATTAATATTGGAGACGCAGGGATTGGTTTTTTAAATGTCAGCGCAAGAAATGCAAATAAAATTGAAACTAAATTATCTGCATTAAATTTTAGTTATTCTCCTAATAAAAAATTAGATTTAAGTGGTTTCTTAATTTGGTCGAGTAACACTAACGGTCAAAGAAATATTAATGATATTGACTATATAGATCCTAGTACTCCAGATGATTTTGTTGATAATAAAACAGATCAAACAAGTAATACGGGTTTATTTCGATTTAGTTCAATTTACAAGAAAGATTTTAGCAACCAATTAAATTATGATGTAACGGGTCGTTTTTCTAATGAATTTAGAACAGATGCTGTAAATTCAAGAGTTTTAAGTAATATTTCTGAAAGAGAAAGTGCAACTCCATTTACAATCAATCAAAACTTAAGCTATTTCTATACAGCAAGTGAAAAAAGTATTTTTGCTTTAGAAGTGAAGCACTTATTGCAAGATGAAGATCCCTTTTACGTAGCTTCTTTAGAAAATGATCCGTTAAACAATAACCCAACAGATCAGACTGCTCTTGATGAATTTGAAGACGGTTTTGATGATGCTGCAGAAAGTTTAGGATTAGACAGGAGTAACCAATTTTATAACTTAGAGCAAGACAGAAAAGTAAAAACAAATCAATTAGATGCAAAATTAGATTATTATTATATTTTGAATACTAAAAGTAATTTAAACTTTGTTGCAGGAACCATTCTAAGTAAGCAAAATTTTAATTCAAGATTTTTTCAAATTTTAGATAATGGTACTGAGTTTGATCCAAACCCAACTATTCTAGGCCTAAATGATCTTCAAACAACAAACGATACAGAGTATAGTTTTACAGATATTTATGCAGGATTAAGATATCGTTTAAAAGCAGGTATTTTTACATTTACACCAGGTTTTACTCTGCACTCTTACAACTCAAGAAATACACAGTTTTCTACAGAATCTTTTGAAGATGCTTTTGCTAAATTTTTACCAGAATTTGATGTGATTATGCAGTTTAAAAGAAGTGAAAGTTTAACTTTTACTTACAAACAAGAAGTAAATTTTACGGATGTAAATAAAATAGCGAGAGGTATTGTAGCAAATAGTTATAATTCTTTTTTTGCAGGAAACGCAAATTTAATAAATGCTAGTTTCCATAATGTAGCTCTAAGATATTCTAGTTTTAACTTATTTAATGCAAGTAATGTTTTTGCAAGAATAAGTTACAAAAAAACTGCAAATCAAGTAAATAATAATACCATTTTCGAACCAGGCTCTGTCGTTTCTAGTAGTACTTCTTTAAATTCACCATTTGATAATGAAAGTTTTAACGCTTTTGGTAGAATTGGTAAAACTATTAAAAAAATAAGAACTTCTTTAGGAGGTAATTTTTCATATAATAAAACGTATCAATTTATTAATTCTAGAGAGAATACAAATGAAAGCATATCAAAAGGATTAAATACAAGTATTGGTACAAATTATACAAAAGCACCCAATGTTACTTTACGTTATCGAGTATCTTTTATAGACCAAAATAACAGTTCTAGAGCAGCAGATGTAAAGTCTATAACACACGTGCCTTCAATTAATTTTGATGCATATATATGGAATTCATTAACGGTAAAATCAGATTTTTCTTATAATGAAACTAGGCAAGGAGGGAGTGTTATTAATTCATTTCAAATATGGAATGCTACTTTAGCATATAGAAAAGACAAAGATGCCAAGTTCGAATATGAACTGGTGGGTAGTAACTTATTAGCAACAGGTTCACAAGCCTCAGTAAGTCAAGGTAGTATATCTTTCAATGTGCGAGAAACATTTATTTTACCAAGATTTGTAAGTCTTAGAATACGTTATCAACTGTAATACATAATTTATTATATTTTAATTAAAATGGCTCAATTTTTTTGAGCCATTTTTTATTTACTTTAGCCAAATGAGTTTGTTAGCATCAAAATCTCCACTATATGCAACTTTTAAAAGTTTAGGAGTACTTTATTTGTTTATCCTTTTCGGGCTTTTTTTAGATAGTTTCTATATGTTAGAAATCACTAAAGATGCACAATTTTATGCAAATATTAGTATGTTTATTGGTTTTGCAATTACCTTTTGCTATGTAAATAAACGAACCAAAGAGCTAATGATCTATGCCGTAATCATTGGAATTATTGGTGAATATCTGTTTTCAATTGCTTTAGGAATGTATACCTATAGATTAGAAAATATACCACATTATGTGCCTCCAGGGCATGCTTTGGTTTATGTAGCTGTTCTCTATTTTTCAAAAGCAAAATCGATTATAAAAAACCGAATAAAAATTGAATGGTTTTTAGCAATTTTCATTTTGATATATGCTACTGTTTTTTTGGTTTTTAAGAATGATGTATTTGGTTTTGTGATGACAATAGCTACACTTTTCATTTTAAGAAACAAACCAAGAGAACGCCTTTTTTATCTAACGATGTATATTTCAGTTGCTTATTTAGAAATTATTGGCACAAATTATTTATGTTGGAAATGGCCAGTAAGAGCTTGGGGAGTTTTTGATTTTTTACCAAGTCATAATCCACCAAGTGGTATTAGTTTTTTTTACTTTTTATTAGATCTAGGCTGCTTATGGATTTATAAAAAACGTCATAAATTAGCTTGGTCTAGAATGAAGAATATTCGAAAATTTAAATTGAAAATTTCAAAAGAAACGAACTAAAAAGAGGATAATTTCGTTATCAAAGTAAATAAAATTACATTTGTAAAATGTCAATAAAAGTTATATCCGTTTCAAAAATATATAAAACCCAAAAAGTACTAAATGCTGTTTCTTTTTCTGCAGATAAAGGTCAAATTATTGGTTTTTTGGGTCCAAATGGAGCAGGGAAATCTACGATGATGAAAATCTTAACTGGATTTATGAAACCGAATTCTGGTGAAGTTTTTGTTGATGACATTGATGTACTATTAAACCCATTAGAAGCACAGAAGATAATTGGTTATTTACCAGAACATAATCCCTTGTATACAGATATGTATGTTCGTGAATACTTGCAGTTTCAAGCAGCTATTTTTAAAGTTGATAAAAGTCAAATTGAAAACTGTATTGAAAAAGTTGGGCTAATAGCTGAAGCTCATAAGAAAATCCATCAATTATCCAAAGGATATCAACAAAGAGTGGGTTTAGCTGCAGCTATTTTACACAATCCAAAAGTATTGATTTTAGATGAACCAACAACAGGTTTAGATCCAAATCAACTAGTAGAAATTAGAGAATTGATTAAGGAATTAGGAAAAGAAAAAACAGTATTGTTTTCTACACATATAATGCAAGAAGTAGAAGCTGTTTGTGATCGCGTTATCATCATTAAAGAAGGTGAAATATTAGTTGATAAAAAACTGACTGAACTTAAAGAAAACAATCAACAAATTATAGAAGTTACTTTCGATTATAAAATTGCAGAGCAGTTTATAAACAGATTACCAAACGTCGTTTCATACAAAAACAACCATGGAAATAATTGGTATATTACTTTTGAAAGTGAAAAAGATATGCGCCCAAAAGTATTTGATTTTGCACAAGAAAACGGACTTAAAATTTTGGGATTAAATACACATAACAAAGATTTAGAAACCTTATTCAGAGAAGTAACTCAATAGGTTGTCATTCTTTTACTTACATGAGTCTATAGTGGGTTAATTTATAAGATATTTATAGGCTTCTAATAATGTCGGAAACACTAAATCACTTCCAGCTTTTTTCAATTCATCTTTAGAGTATTGCGTTAAAATTCCAATAGGAATCATGCCCGCTAATTTTGCAGCTTTTGTGCCTGTCAAGCTATCTTCAAAAACCCAAATATCTTTAAAATCATTTTCTTTAAAACCTAAAGCTTTTGCTAACGTAATATATGCTTCTGGTGCTGGTTTTGGTTTTTCATAATCTTCTACGCCAAAAACAGTTGTAAAATTTAAGTTTAAATGATGAACACTGTTCTTTAAAAACTGCTTTGTAGCGTTACTTGCTATTCCGTAAGGTATTTTTTCTTTGGTTAGTAAAGTTGTAAACTCTCTAACGCCAGGCAATAACTTTGGAGCCTTAAAATGAATATCTAAATATTTGTCCTTTAAAGCATACAATTCTTCAGTACGTTTTTCTTCACCAATAACACTGCAAAAGTATTCGGCAATGACCATGGGAGATCTTCCTGCATGACTTTTAGGAAACGGAGCTATTTCTTCGTTAAATAATTCTTTAAAAGCAGCACTCCAAGCAGCACCATGGCTTTCAAAACTATTTACAACAACGCCATCAAAATCAAATAAAAACCCCTTAGGTAAGTGCATTCGGTCTTTCTTTTTCGTTTAATAATTTGCTTAAATAAGGATTCAAGAATTTATTAGTTGGATCTAATCCTTTTCTTAAAACTTTAAAATCTTCCCATTTATCGTAAATTTTAGACAAGGTGGTATCTTTTGCAACAAAGCGCTTTCCCCAATGTGGTTTTCCTCCGTATTTTAAGAAAATTTTCTCAATACTTTTAAAAGCTTCATAGGTATCTGCAGTTGCGGCGTTTCTAGAAACGCATCCCATTGTTACCGTATCTTTTCCATAAGCATAACTTAACCATGATTTGTCTTTATAAACAAAACGGACATCCATAGGAATATGAATAAACGATTTGTTGCTCCATTTGTTGATTTCAGTTTTCAATTCTTCAAAAACCGTTGGAAATATATCTAAGCCAATAGTCCATTCTGCTAATTCTATAGTTGAACCCCTAGACTTAGTAACTGTAGCTTGGTATAATGACCCTTTATGTTCTTTGGTACTACTAAAAAAACCTCTATATAAAAGTTTGTTAGCAATTGCTGTAGTCCAAGGAAAAATATGTGAATATTTGTATAGAATCCTAGAGGCTGTTCTTCGATGCTTTAAATATGCAGGTCCTAAGTTTTCTGTGATTTCTGTGTTCGGATCAATCTTATCTCCAGTAATTACATAGCCTTTATCCGTGTGAGGAAGCCATAAGATTCTAAGGAAATCGTGTTTTTGTAGACGTTGTTTAATTTTAGGTAACCATTCAGAATCATCCTCTGGACCTTCTTTTACATGCAGTGTGTAAATTGGTTCACATTTAAAAGTAATCTCAGACATCACGCCTAAAACTCCTAATGAAACTCTTACCGCATCTATTAGTTCGTCTTTTTGATTAATTCTTTTTAAGGAACCATCAGCTAAAACCATACTACAATCTGTCATGTATTCACATAACAGTTTTCCACTCGTTCCGTGGGTTCCTGTTGCCAAAGCGCCACCAATAGTAATGGTGTTAATATCTGGTAAACAAGGAATACACCAACCTTTAGCTTCTATAGCCTCTAGTAAATCGCCTAAAATTACTCCAGATTGCACCGTGATTTTATGTTCTACGTCATTATAAGAAAGAATTTTATTATAAGTAGTTATGTCTATCAATGTTTCTAAACCAGATGCAATATCTGCCGAAGATTGCTTGGTTCCAAAAACACGTATTTTTTCTGATTTGGCAATCACTTCTCGAAGTTCTGTTTCCGTAGTGATTTTGTAGAGTGATTTGTAATTGTAAGTTACATTCTCATTCCAACTTACCCAAGTACCATTTTTGTTCTGTTCCATTTATTATTTAAAAGATTAGACAAAAATAAACATTAATCCTTTTTCTGAAGTCCTCGTTTTGTTTTATTCTACTATTAAGAATCAATTTAATTTATTAAATTTTTAAAAGTTACACGTAATTTATTTCTGATTTATTAACTTGAGAAGTAGGATTTACTTTTTTCTAAGATTTTTTTATTTTCTAAATTAAAAAAATAAACTTGTTTAGATTGTTTTAATAATTATTGATAAACTGTTTTTGGTACTTTAAAATTCTTTATTTTAAAAGTACGATTAAAATAATTTCTTGTGAAATTTGTAGCTGTTTATAAATATCGATTTGATATTTTTTTTCGGTTGTATTTGAAATTTATTATCAATTCAATTTAAAGTTAATTTCTTGACTTTTTAATGTTGCTAACAATTTATTTGAAATATGAATCTTTGTATTTCTACTGGGTAAACTCACTTCAATTTTTTCTTTAGCGTCCCAAATAGTAAAGTTTAAAGACTGTTTTCCAGGATTATTTTTTAGAATAGTTTCAAGATTTAAGATGGTATCTTCTTTAATTTCTTGTAGTTGAATTTTTATGGTTATTTTTTTACACAATTCATCCATAATATCGTGTAACAGTTTAAAATCTGTAAATTTTAAGCGTGGTTCACCTGTAACACCTTCTTTGTTAGTCCAGCCAGGCTGAATTGTAGAACGCACAAATAAGAACGAATTAGGAACTAAAAAGTGTTTAAACTTTAAATAATCTTCACCAAAAATTCTAAATTCATTACTATCACTATAATCTTCAATAGTAAACATAGCCCAACCTTTTCCAGCTTTAGAAACTCTGTGTTGTACATCAGATATAATACCGGCAAAAGATAAATTTACACCTACATATTTACTAATGTCGTCTTTAAAATGTCTTAATGTAGCATTACAAAAAATCATTTCATTTTTAAAATCATCCAATGGATGTGCAGAAATATAAATACCAATTACTTCTTTTTCTTGTGATAATAGCTCCATAGTTCCCCAAGTTTCACATTCGGGAATGTCTGGTTCTGGGAACTGAATCGTAGAGGCTTCACCAAACATAGAAACTTGTGCAGAATTTTCGTTTTCTTGATATTTACTTCCGAATTTCATGGCGCGTTCTAAAAAGGTCAAACCTTTTTCATCAGTATGAAAATACTGCGCTCTATGTGTATCTAAAAAAGAATCAAAAGCACCTGCTTTGATTAAACTGTCAAAAGATTTTTTGTTAGCAGCTCGTAGATCTACACGTTTTGCTAAGTCGAAAATAGACGTATAATTTCCATTCTCTTTTCTTTCTTTGATAATAGCCCTAACTGCAGATGCACCTACACCTTTTACAGCTGCCATTCCAAATCTAACAGCACCTTCATCATTTACAGAAAACTTTAAATAAGATTCATTTAAATCTGGCCCAAAAACGGGTAATCCCATTCGTTTACATTCTTCCATAAAGAAAGAAACAGATTTAATATCATTCATATTATTGGAAAGTACAGAAGCCATATATTCTGCTGGGTAATGTGCTTTTAAATAGGCCGTTTGATAAGCAATCCAGGCATAACAAGTGGAGTGAGATTTGTTAAAAGCATAACTTGCAAAGGCTTCCCAATCTTTCCAAATTTTCTCTAATTTTTCGGCATCATGTCCGTTAGCAGCAGCTTGTTCTACAAACTTTGGTTTCATCTTATCTAGAACCGAAATTTGTTTTTTACCCATAGCCTTACGCAAAACATCGGCTTCACCTTTCGTAAAATTTGCCAGTTTTTGCGAGAGTAGCATTACTTGCTCTTGGTAGACTGTAATTCCGTATGTTTCTGCCAAATATTCTTCCATGGCAGGTAAATCGTATTCAATATCTTCTGTTCCGTGTTTTCTGTTAATAAAAGACGGAATATATTCCATTGGACCAGGTCTATACAATGCATTCATTGCAATTAAATCTGCAAAAACGGTCGGTTTTAAAGAGCGCATGTGTTTTTGCATACCTGGAGATTCGTACTGAAAAATACCAACAGTTTCTCCTTTTTGAAAGAGCTCGTAAGTTTTTTCATCATCCAAAGGAAAGTTCTCTGGATCTAAATCTACATTATGTTTAGCTTTTACAATTTTAACAGTGTCTTTAATTAAAGTCAATGTTTTTAATCCCAAGAAATCCATTTTTAACAAACCTGCAGATTCAACTACAGAATTGTCAAATTGGGTTACATACATGTCGGAATCTTTTGCCAAAGCAACAGGCACATAATTGGTAATATCTCCTGGAGTGATAATCACTCCACATGCATGAATTCCTGTATTTCGAACAGAACCTTCTAGCATTGTCGCTTTGTTAATAGTTTCAGAAACTAAATCATTTCCTAAAGACATGTTTTTTAGTTCTTCAACTAATTGTTTCTCTTCTGCTCGTAAACCTGCAACTTTCCCTTTACTTTTTGGGTCATCACCAAAAATATTTTTTAGTTTGATGTTCGGAATTAATTTTGCAATTCTATCCGCTTCAAAAAGAGGTAAGTCTAAAACTCTGGCAGTATCTCTAATAGAAGATTTTGCAGCCATTGTTCCGTAAGTAATAATTTGTGCAACTTGATTTGCACCATATTTATTAATTACATAATCCATAACACGTCCTCGGCCTTCATCATCAAAATCGATATCAATATCGGGCATCGAAACACGTTCAGGATTTAAGAAACGCTCAAAAAGCAAGTCATATTTAATTGGATCTATATTGGTAATCCACAAACAAAATGCAACTACAGAACCCGCTGCAGATCCACGTCCGGGACCCACTGCAACATCCATGTTTCTTGCTTCACGAATAAAATCTTCAACAATTAAAAAATAACCAGGATATCCTGTTTTTTCAATTACGGATAATTCAAAATCTAGACGTTCCTTGATGGATTCGGTAATTTCTCCATACCGTTTTTTAGCACCAACAAAAGTTAGATGTTTTAGGAAATTATTTTCTCCACGTTTTCCCTTGTCAGTTTCATCCTTTGGATCTTTAAATTCGTTAGGAATATCAAAAGCGGGTAATAAAACGTCTCTTGCAAGTGTAAAAATTTCAATTTTATCTACAATTTCTTGAATATTGATAATTGCTTCTGGCAAATCAGCAAAAAGCGTTTTCATTTCATCCGAAGACTTAAAATAATACTCTTGATTTGGTAAGCCATATCTGTAACCACGACCTTTTCCGATAGGTGTCGTTTGTTTCTCACCATCTTTTACACACAATAAAATATCATGTGCATTTGCATCTTTCTTCTCTAGATAAAAAGTGTTATTGGTTGCTATAATCTTTATATCGTGGTTTTTAGAAAACTTTAGTAACGTTTCATTTACAATGGTTTCATCTTGCTGATTGTGACGCATCAACTCAATATAAAAATCGTCTTTAAACTCTTCTTTCCACCAAAGTAAAGCTTCTTCGGCTTGTTTTTCTCCAAGATTTAGAATTTTACTCGGAACTTCACCATATAGATTTCCAGTTAAAACAATAATATCTTCCTTGTATTTTTTGATGATTTCTCGATCAATTCTTGGAACATAATAGAATCCATCTACAAAAGCAATTGAAGACATTTTTGCTAAATTATGATATCCTTTTTTGTTTTTTGCCAGTAAAACAACCTGATAACCATTGTCTTTCTGTGATTTATTTTTATGATCTTCACACACATTAAACTCACAACCAACAATTGGTTTTATTGGAGTTTTAGCTGTTTTATTATGACTCAAAATGGCACTTACAAAATGAAAGGAAGCCATCATGTTTGCAGTATCTGTCATGGCAACTGCTGGCATGTTATCTTCAGCTGCTGCAGCTACAATTTGGCCAATTTGCATGGTAGATTGCAACACAGAATATTGCGTGTGGTTGTGCAAATGAGAAAACTGAACATTTTCTAACTCCGCTAAACCTACAGAAGTAGATTTTGTACTTTCTGTGCTTTTTAATTTATCAAGACGTTGGCGAATTTTATCGCTTTCTTTTTTTAGGTTGATGTGTTTTAAACCAATTACCTGAATAGGTTTTGGATTGGTTTCTGAGAAGTTTTTGAAATAATCT
>MDTF01018466.1_pt1 | contig 16134 bp, 22 predicted proteins | sample 811191 | NCBI WGS metagenome assembly MDTF01 (sample SAMN05326649, study PRJNA326480) | marine metagenome | isolation source: seawater | place: Southern Ocean | collected 2011 | reverse complement strand
TTCGAAATTTTCGGAGCACAAAAAAGGTGCACTGTGAACGGGTTTTCTGAATTCTACAGGATTTGAAAAGAGAGCATTTATGGTCTAAAATGTTCGAAATTTTCAGAGCACAAAAATGGCTGTGACTGAGCCTTACCATGACCTTTTGGGGCAACTATGCGGGAGATCATAATAAGGTACGAAGGGGTTTAATTTCTCTGAGCACAAAAAAAAAGGGCCATTTTTGCCGTTTTTGCCTCATTTGGTGACGTTTGTGTCATAAAAAACGGCGAAATTTGGCCATTTTTGTAAAATGTTAAAAATATTATTAAAATGTTAAAAATATTATTAAAAAGTTAAAAAAAGGTAATAATAATAAAATAATGTTATTATTAAATGGATATTGAAAAACTTTTATCAGCTTTAGATAATGAAAAAAACGAACAATTAATTAATTTAACATCTGTTAAATTGGAAGAAATAAAAAACAATGTACTCCAAAGTTTACAATTAGACGAAGATATAATAAAGGATCTTTGTAATAAATTAAAGGAATATAGATATTGTGGAGATTTATCGGATATTAAGTTTGGACAATATATAAGGTGGATACCTTTGACGAATCCGGATGTAATCAAATTAACTAGAGGGGCTATTTTATGTGATTATAAAGTAATCACTGATAAAATACACATAATATGTAAAAGTGGATACGGTAGAATATTTCAAATTAAATTTGACGAAGTAGAATTATTTCAAAAACTTTCTTACCAAGAAAAAGTGTTATTGAAAGTTTTAGATATGTTAGATGAAAATTGAATTGATTATATAAATTTAAATAATCAATAAAAAAATGAGATATGAAAAAATGACTGCCATCGATGGTGTGAAAATCATTATTGATATGAAAGAATTAAGAAATTGTCGTAGGTTAGAAGGAGCTGTAATTTTCAACCGATTATTTAATATTAATAACAATGGTTTTAATGGAGAAGAAATGCATAAAGATGATAATGATGAATTAACTATACTATGTGATTATGAAATAACTTCAAAGCAATGGAATAGTTTTATGGCTTTCATTAGGTATGGTAAAATAAAATTTGATATTAAATCAACATTTATAGAAAGTCAAAAAGATTTATTAGTAAATGAATTAGATAATTTAACTAATTCGGGTGTGTTCATAAAATTTGGACCATTTCCTTCTTTCGATGATTATGTGGAAACGTGTGTATCTTTGCTTAAACAGGAAAAATATTTAAGGACTGAAAATCCCAGAAGACCTGAAGATGATACAGATAATCTATATCATTGGATAATTGTGAATGATCAAAGAGCAAGTCCTCCTATAAAGGATGTATGGGAAGTATGTGGCATTTCAAATGGTAATAGTAGATTTTGGAGGAAAAAATGGTGGATACAAAGTTAAACAAGTAATGTGAAAGATTGTAGAAATCTACCAATATTCCTGTTATGAAAAGAAGTTTTCATCATAGGTATCATGATAAAAAAACCTCTATATAAGAATATAAGTAAACTGGCTATTCCAACAAGTGCTTCTGTAAATGTAAAATTTTCCATGTATATAATATAATTATTTAAAAATATTTCATATTGAATTTTTTCTTAATGGTTTTTCTAAGATATTTACGGTTTTTTTTACTTTGTAAAAGCGTTGGTGTTTTTTTACAATTAAATCGATAGTGCTTCAATCCGCGTTTTTTAAAAATACTAGACGAACAAATAGCAGCAGCATCCTTTCTTTTATAATTTTTCATAGTTCTATTCGATCTTTTTTTTTTTACCTTTTTAATACATCGACATAATTTACCAGCCAGGGTTTTAATCGCCTTTTTCTTTCTCTTAGTTTTGTTTTTAGGAACCTTTAATTTATAATGTTTTAAAATTATTTTAAAATCCTTGCTTGTTAAATTTTCCATATAATATAAGCAAATACTATTTTGTTTGTATTATATAATGACAACTGAATATTTAGATCCTAAATGTAACCTTGGATATAAATTAATTAAAAGTAAATGTAAATGTAAAAAAACAAAGAAAAAAGAAAAGGTATTGTTAATAGATGGTAAGTGTACTGGAAAACAAATAGAGGAATGTAAGAGTAAGGGTAAACAATGTAATCCAAAAACAGCAAGATGCAATATCAAAAAGAACAAAACAAAGAAGGTAAAAAAGAAAAAAACAAAGAAGGTAAAAAAGAAAAAAACTAAGAAGGTAAAAAAGAAAAAAACAAAGAAGGTAAAAAAGAAAAAAACTAAGAAGGTAAAAAAGAAAAAAACTAAGAAGGTAAAAAAGAAAAAAACTAAGAAGGTCAAAAAGAAAAAAACTGAATCAATATTAGTAGATGGTAAATGTACTGAAAAACAAATAGAGAAATGTAAGATAAATGGTAAACTGTGTAATCCAAAAACAGGTAGATGTAATGTTATAAAAAAGACAAAAAAGACAAAAAAGGTAAAAAAGGTAAAAGAAACAAAAAAACAAATAGTAAAACTTAGTAAAATACAAATTAAATCTATAGGTAAACCAGTATTAAAATCATATTCCCCTTCTATAAATAAAGAATTGGGATCTTTAAAATCGAATAGTGGAGATGATGTACTTGTGATGGTAAATGAATTATATGATTGTAAAGATAAGTTGAAAATAAGAATAAACGATCGTTGTGTTGGGTATGATAATGTAGAAGCACAAAAAACGATGTTACAATTATTGAATACAAAAGAAGATATAATAAATGTTAATTTATTAATAGGCCCAAGACAATCTTTATCTAATTGTTGGTTAAATTCATTTTTTATGTGTTATTTTATAAGTGATAAAGGTAGAAAATTCTTTAGACATTTAAGACGTATAATGATAACAGGTCAAAAAAAGATAAACGGACGATATATTGGTCATGAATTTAGAGAAGGATTATGGTTATTAAATAAGACAATACAGGCAACATTAGTTTCTACTCCGTCAACCGAAAAATTTATTACACATGCCGACACCAACAATGTAATTAGATTATTAAGAGGAGACGGTACAGGTAAAAGAGGGTTAATACAAAAAACACGGCTTCCATCCAATCCTTTGCAGTTTTATAAAAATTTATTTACAGTATTAGGTATGAAAAAAGGGGTACACTTTATGGAAATTAAAAAAAAAAGAGATTATAATGCTATTTTCAAAAAAACAACAGAGAAACATAAAGCCGTAATGTTGAAAGCAACGAGAAATGTTGAATTAATATTAATGACAAGAAGAGATGATTCAACAAGTGATGATATTAATTCACGAGAGGATAAGATAAAAAAAGAATTCTATATTGGTAAAAACAAATTTGTACTGGATTCTACCGTATTGAGATCAAAATGTAGGAAACATTTCACATCTTATGTCACTATAAAAGGAGTTGAATTTGCGTTTGAAGGGGGTGCGTTTAGAAGATTGAGGAAATTCAAATGGAAAGATATAATAACAAAAGGTGTGGAAAGAAAGTGGTCTTTTGGTACACCCATCCATTCGCAACAACATTCTAAACCAAAAAAAGGATATAGATTAAACGAAGAATTTGATTTTAACAATGGATATCAAATAAATTTTTATTATAGAGTTTGAGTTAAATAATATTTTATTATTATATATGACGAGAAAAAGAAGAGGTGGTAAAAGAACAAGAAGAGGATGGGAAGGTACTACAATAAACAATTTTAAATCTAGAGAATTACGTTTGTTTGAAATGGGTAAAAAAAAACGAAGAAGTAATACAACACGAAGAGTTAATCCCACACGAAGAGTTAATCCAACACGAAAATCTTTAACATCTAGAGAATTAATGGCTTTGGAGAGAGAGAAGGAGAAAGCAAAAAAAAAAATGATAGATTTAAAGATAGGAGCTATAATATCAAAAGCACTTAGACAAGAACCTGATGAATTTAGTAATGATGCATTGGGTATTCTTCAAGGTATGGTATCAAATAAGCAAAAAGAAGAAAAAGCGGGTTTGTGTTTATCAGATGATGAAACTAATGTGGTTCCCTGTCCTCGAGAGGGTGGTTCAAAAGGACGCAAAACAAAACGCCGTAGGAAGAAGATAAAAACTAGACGCCGCAAACCAAAAAAACACAAAAAACACAAAAAACACAAAAAACACAAAAAAACAAAAAGAAGAAAGAGAACCGATTAAATGTTGTGTTAATGATGGATAAAATTGAAATATTTTTTATAATTAATAAGTAATTATAAAAAAAAATGACTTCATATGAATGTGAAAAATATACTTGTACTAAAGAAAATTTAAAGAAAACATTGGAAAAATTTGGCGTGGCAATTATACCAAGTGTGTTAACGGATGAAGAATGTGAAGAAATGGTTTCTGGAATGTGGGATTTTTTCGAACATATTACACAAAATTGGGCTGGTAAAAAAACAGATAAAAAACCAATAAATAGAAATGACAAATCAACATGGAGTAATTTTTATAAATTGTATCCAATGCACTCAATGTTAATACAACATTGGGGGGCAGGACATGCACAAGTAAGTTGGGATTTAAGACAAAAAGAAAAAATCGCAGAAATATTTTCATATTTTTGGGAATGTGATAAAGAGGAATTATTGGTATCATTTGATGGTTTAAGTTTTAATTTTCCACCCGAAGTAATAAATCGAGGATATTTTAGGGGAAATACATGGTATCACGCTGATCAAAGTTTTACTAGAACCAAATTTGAATGTGTACAAAGTTGGGTAACTGGATTAGATGTTGAAGAAGGTGATGCTACATTAACCGTGTATGAGGGTAGTCATAAATTTCAGGAAGAATTTGCGGAAAAATTTGGAGTAACCGATAAATCAGATTGGTATAAATTAAATGAATATGAAGAGGTATTTTATATTACAAAAGGATGTAAAAGGGTAAACATTATGTGTCCAAAAGGTAGTTTGGTATTTTGGGATAGTAGAACAATTCATTGTGGAACGGAGGCTAGAAAAAACAGAGAAAATAAAAAGTTTAGAGCAGTTGTATATTTATGCTACCAACCGAGAGAGAAAATTACACCAGCTCTTTTAAGAAAAAAAATTAAAGCATTTGAAACTTTAAGAACTACGAATCATTGGTCGACAAAACCTAAATTATTTGCTAAGAACCCTAGAACTTATGGTAATCCATTACCCGAAATTACAGCTATTGTACCACCAGTTTTAACAGAGTTAGGACAGAAATTAGCAGGATATTAATTATTACAATATATATATATTATAAATGGGTCGTCGAGGAAAAAACACTGGAAAAAAAAGAAAGAAAATAAAACGAAAAAACACTGTAAAAAACACTGGAAAAAAAAGAAAGAAAATAAAACGAAAAAAACGAAAAACTAAGAAAATGAAAAATAATGCCGGATCATTAAAAATGAAATTAAATAAAACAAAAAAAGGCAGATTTATATCACGAAGAAAAAGAACACCTGAAATAGATGCTAGTTTAGAAAAAAAACAAATGAATGAATTAAAAAAACGTGTAAAAAAGGCGCGTAAAATGGCAACGTATAAAAAAGCTTTCCAATCAAGAGCCCATACAATACCAATAACAAATGGTTCAAAAATGGAATCAATGATTAAATGGGAAGGAGAAAGAAATAAACAGGGTTATAAAATGTATAGTATTTTTAATGCGAATGATTTAAATGATAAAAGGTTAACGGATTATGATGATGCAAGAATAGATGGACATTATTATGTACCAAAAACAAAAAGATATCAACGTGACATGGACGTGTATACAAATGAATTGGGAGATGTAAAAATAAAAAATAAAAATATAAAATCAAAAAGCAGATCAAAAGGTAAAACACCAATGTTATTAAAGTTTGGTCTTTCTATCAGATAAAAACAATTTAAAAACCATTTAAAATTATATAAATTTACTATATAATGTTAAAAGGAGTAGTAAAAACGTTTGGTGCGTTGGCAATAACAATAGAAATGGAAAATAAACAACAATATTATGCTTTATTAGAACATGTTGATGATTCTGTATTAGATCTATTGGTTTATCCAATGGGTTATTTACCAGTTAAATTTGAACAAAAAAACTTATATTTTTCTGGTATAACACATATGGGACCAAGGTATCATGCAAAAAAGGTTGAATTAGATTTAGAATTAATTTTAATTATTTAGATTACTTTTATACCCATTCTTCTATATTCTCTATAACCAACGGATATATAATCGGTTGTATAATTTTTTGACAAACATTTTTGAATATTCCCTTCATTATCAACATATACTATTTTTTTTATCCCCAATTGTTTAATTTTACACAAACAATTATAACAAGGGGCTGAATGTCCTGATATATTTTCGGTTGATGGTTTATATCTTGCTATATAAATAGTTAGTTTCTTCATTTTTCGGCGAAATTTAGCGTCATAAAACCCACGATTTTTTTTTTCGTCTTTGGAAAGCCTTGGGGTACAAGCTATGAATGGCTGCTATTTCACCATGTCCGGAACAACGCACCTCATCTCCATATTTATTACGATGAGTATTAATATTCATAGACAGAATTTTACTACCAATACAAACCGCTGCTGCTACTTTGGTATTTTGAGGAGAAAGAACGGCTTCAGACAACAATTTATTAATTATTCGATTTTGGGTATTTGACATGATTATATATTTCATACTATCGTGTGTTTAATTCAATTTTAGACTACTTTTTAGATTTATATTTATGATTTATATTTATGATTTATATTTATTCATTACCAATATAAATTGCAGCGAATTGAAGAATACGACAAAATTTTAAAAGAGTTTGAACTAATGAAACAATATATAATTTTAGCCGAATTGTATGAAAAAAGTTGAATCGATATTTAACTTTGGTTCAGTCGGGTAAATAAAATCAAGTAGAATAGGTTTCATTTATTAGGGGATTATCATGTATCATGTGGTATTGTTAATTAATATGTTATTTCGAACATATTAAACATAGAAGTGGTGGTCTTTGGGTAGTTTAATAAATTATCTAATAATACTAGAATATAGTATGTTAAAAAAAATAACAAAGCTATTGAAAAAAAGTAGTCTATTAATAAAATTGATTTTATTAATAGTATTGTTTATTGTAATAGAAAGAACTATCTGGATTACAAAAAAAATGTTTACTTTATATATGACAAGAAAAACCAAAGTAGCGGTGGTGTTTGACCTGGATGAAACTATCGGTCATTTTTGGCAATTAGGAAAATTATGGGAGGGATTACGAGTTTTCAAAGGTAAAAAATTTAATGAGAAGGATTTTCACAAAATACTGGACAGTTTCCCGCATATATTTAGGCCAGGTATATTTAATGTGTTTAGATATTTAAAGGATCAAAAAAAGAATGATAGAGGGATAAAGGTGATTATATATTCAAACAACATGGGTACACCAAAATGGGCAAATATGATAAAGAAATATATTGAAAAAAAGATAGATTACAAACTCTTTGATAAGGTAATAACTGCTTGGAAAGTGAATGGTACAATACATGAGAAATGTAGGAGAACGAATGAAAAAACGTATAGTGAAATAGTTCGTTGTGGTAAATTAAATAAGAAGACGCAAATATTTTTCGTGGACGATGCTTATCATCCACGAATGTATAATAAAATGACGGAATATATGCATATAAGGGAATGGAAATTCGAATATAACATAAAATCAATGGTAGAAAAGGTGTTAAAATCGTGTTGTACTAAGTTAACGGATGAGGACAAAGAGGAGTTACAGCAAAAATTACCCCCGTATATAGAAAGGCAAGATTGGGGTAGTATAAGATATTCAAATGGAAAAAGTCCATCAAATAAAGAGAAAAAATTGGGGAAGGAATTATTGATAAATATAAAGACATTTTTAAAGGAAAAAAATAAAATTACATTAAATAAGAAACGTAAAAAGAAAAGATGGACGAGAAAGAAAAGATGGACGAGAAAGAAATAATATATGATAAAGAATTTAATTACTTTTATTTAAGTAATTAAATATCAAATTTTAGAATTTATCTATCATATTTTTAAGCAATTGTTTATTAGCTCGCAAATGTTTGACAGCGGAGTTAACCTCGTCTTTAGAAGTTAAATTGGAGGAAGAAATTTTAGAATTAAATTTAAGGAGTTCGTTGAGAGCACCCATATTCAAATCCATATCAGGACCACTTTTTTTCTTTAGATTGGAATATTGACTAGCCATATTTTTAAGATTATCCATATTTTGTGTATCAACTTTACCAGATTTTATAATATTCATCACATCTTTTATTTGACTAGTATCCATACCTTCTGTTACTTTTTTACAACCAAAAACGAAATTAGAAATAATTAACGCGGAAAGAAAGGCAATAGAAATATTTTTGGTGAAATAATTGGAAATAAAGCAAGAAGAAATAAATATGAGAATACATTGATAAGACTTATCTTTTATAAAAATCAAAAGTTGTATAACGGTTAAAAAAACGAGGAAGAAAAATGAATATTTATGATTAAAAATTTTCTTTAAAGATTTCATTGATACATATAGTTGATAAAATTTTATTTCCTAAATGTTATTGTGTTTTATAAACACCCAAAGTCCTAGCACTGGCATCTGTTGCGTCAACAAATTTAGGCATCCAAAAATAAGGAATCGTTTTTGAAAAATTAGTAGGGAATTTATCTTCGAATATATCTCTATAATATTTTTGTTCTAATGTTTTAGGTGGATTTACCAAACGTGTATAGTATTTATCATCAAATTTTGGAGTATAATTAAGCTTTAAAAAATCTTGTATAACCTGAAACCAGGGTTTTTTATTAGAGCTAACACCATCACTAAAAGCTTCTTTAGTTCTAAACAAAACATCTTCTGGTAAATATCCTTTAAACGCTGTTCTTATTAAATATTTTTCACATTTTTTGTGTGCATCAAATCTAATTTTGACTGGAATGGATAAATAATGTTGTACAAAGGTTTTGTCTAAAAAGGGAGTTCTGGGTTCTAAGCCGTGCGAACTGATCGAGCGATCGGATCTTAAAACATCAAAAAAATGTATATCATCTAAAAGTCTTTTACATTCGTGGTCGAAATCAAGACAGTTTTCAGCATAATGAAAATATAAATACCCACCCGAAACTTCGTCACTACCATCACCATTAAAAACAACTTTTGCGTCACTTTGTTCTTTAATATATTTACAAATCAACCAATTACCAACACTGGCTCTAACGGTTGTTGTATCATAACTTTCAACGGCTTCAATAACTTCAGGAATAGCTTTTAAAAATTCATCTTCTGTAAGAACTATAGGATGATGTATAGTATGTAAGTAATCTGCTACTTTTTGAGCATACATTAAATCTTGTGATCCTTCAAATCCAATACTCCAGGTATGAAGCGTGTTGTTTTTTTTCAAATTCTGTTTAACAATGGCGGTGATTAAACTACTGTCTAATCCACCTGATAATAAACAACAAATGGGTCGTTCTGTATTATCTACACGTTTTTTTACAGCTTCAATAAGAGAATCATGTATAAGTTTAATAGATTCTTCTATAGTAATATTATTGGTTAAAATGTTTTGTTTTATGAAAATCTTATTTTCAATTTGACACGTCCATGTATTATCAAAATGATATTTTGAATATGTACCTGGTTTAAATTGTTCTATAACGCCAATATTATATTTATTAAAATCGGTAAAACATTTTGAAACCGAGGAAAAGGAAATACTGTTGTTTGCTTTAAAAGAAAAAAGGGGTCTAATACCGAAACAATCTCTTGCGATAAAGCATTCTTTTTTTTCAACATCAATTAGCATAAACGCAAAAACTCCATCTAATAATTGTAATGTATATTCTATACCGTATTTTTTATATAAATGAATAATGATTTCACAATCAGAGCGACTGTCTAGTGTAATACCAAGTATAGAATGTAATTCTTTCCAGTTATAAATTTCTCCATTACAGATTAAAATACAATTTTTATATTTCAATGGTTGATTAGAATTGTCATTATTGAAACCATTGATAGCGAGTCTATGGAATCCGTAAATAATATTTAAATCATTATCTACATTTAAAGTGGACATTTCGGGACCTCTGGGAGATCCTTTCTGGAAAGATTTCTTAACGGTGTCAATATGATAAAAATTATTTAAAATGGAGAATATACCACACATATGTATTGTTATTTAGAATTTTCTCTTTAGATATTTTCTTTTATTATATAAATGAGTAATTATGCATTAGTATGTAATATAGACAGAACCCATGATTTAAGTAGAAGAATAAATAAAAGGATGTATCCAACAAATCCTATACCAGTGGGGTTTAGTCCTAGACCAGTTCAAACAAAACAGGTACAATTCCCAATTTTGGATTGTAGGAAAAAGCCAACGGTTCCTTTAGAAGATAGAGGTGTTTTTTGTGAAAAGCGAATATTTACTCCAGGTGATTCAGCTCCATTTAATGGATATATGTCAAAAGTAGACGATGAATCAAAATTATACAATATAATATTCCCGGATCAACCTGGTTTTCAATCAAAATTCATTCCAGGTATGGAAAGCGATTTATATATAAATGAGTATTTAGTTAAAGGTAGAGAAGAAGTTAATCCTTATCCTGGACTTTTCCATACTGAAAAATTCAACGAGAGTAATAACCAAAGTGATCAAATAGGATTTAAAACATTTAATAACCATACTCGTCAACAAACAAAAAATCTAAAATAGAGTTCATAAAAAACTATTTGTATAATGTAATGACAAGGAAGATAAAGAAGTCGATGAAGAAAACAAGGAAGGTAAAGAAGTCGCGCAAAATAGCATGTAAAAATACAAAATGTGGAAGTTGTAAAACAGGGTGTAAGCCAGCATATTGTAGCGGACCTAAAAGTTCAAAAAACTGGTGCGTTTGTAATATGAAAAGAACAAAATGTAATAAATACAAACATACTAAAAAAAAAATACAGTGATATTAATGCAAAAATAATGCATAGTAAAATGCCGTATATATGGAGACATTTAAAGAGAAAAACCCGTAATAAGTTGATCTTTTTAGCACGAAAACCATTGTCAAAATTAAACATACCGTATATGAAGTATCCTTAAATGGCGTTAAAATAATAGATAGTTAAATATTATCTATTATTAAATGAATACATCGATAAACAATTATGATTTAATGTATTTGGCAAATAACCATGTTGGTAAAAGAAATGAATTAAAGTCCAATGGTTTTGACGAGATATTTGAAGACGACGTAAAATTTTATAAAAAACGTATAATAAAGCAAAATTTGGATTTATTAAATGGCGAGAACGATATTAAGGGAACACCAATGCATATAAACTACAAAAGATATTTGCGGTTAACAATACAAAATTTTAAAATGTTAGATAGAAATGAGATAATTCAAAAAGATTATGTAGGAATAAAAGGTAAAAAAAGTAAAGAGAAAAAGTTTTATTTAGACGATACGAATAAAATGTTAGAAAAGAATATGTCTGGAAAAATAACCGACAAGTTAGATATAAAGATAAGATATAACAAGGAAAAAGGGATGTTAATACCTAAAAAGAGAATAATAAATTTGAGGGATGAACATTTAAGAACAAAGGGATTAAAAAAAGAAAATGTGAGTATTATAGTAGACAATGCCTTTGACAAAAAAGAGAAAGAACAAACGGAGAAAACGGACAAGAAGGAAGAAGAAGAAAACAAAAAAATTTAAAAATGAGAGATGTGCGCCTAGAGCAGATAATGAGACATTGGAATATTCGTGTTATACATCAAGTACATTGCATAAACTAAAAGAAATATGGAATGCGAGACATCCAGATGTGAAAATCAACTCAAGCGACACGAGACAAATCTGGGAAAAGCTGAAGGAATTATTAGCATCCAGTTGTAATAAAGAATCTTGTTGGTTGAAACACAAATGTATTAAGGAGGGTGTTGATAAATCGGTAATAAACAATGCGTTTTCACCTACAGCACCCAATGAGTGGAGAAGGAAACCAACCTCGTGGTTGAGTAGTGTTGATATACAAAAAGTAATGAAACAGTATGAAAAAGCGTATAGATGTTTTGAATTTATAGGACCATCCCCTGTAGATTTTGATGATCACAAATTATACGGAGAATGTGTATGGGAGGAATTGTGTAAATTTAACATTTTAGAAACAATAAAAAAGGGTAAGACGAAAATAGGAATAATATTTAATTTGGACAAACATACCCAAGGTGGTTCACATTGGGTGGGTATGTTTATAAATACAAGAAGAAGGAAAATCATATACATGGATAGTTATGGTGATGGACCACCTACCAGAATAATAAAATTGGCGAATAGAATTCAAAACCAATCCGAAAAGTTTGGAAAAAGATATGATTTCCCAATAATAAAAACGCGTCACCAATATTCAAATAGTGAATGTGGTATGTATTGCCTACATTTTATAATAGAAATGTTAAAAGGGAAACCATGGACTTATTTTAGGGACAATAAGATAAAAGATAAAAAAATGAAAAGACTAAGAAAGATATATTTTAATATTAATTAAAGTTATTTTATAATAATTAAATATGAATAACTTTTTATCGTTGAAAAATAAACAATTTTTAATAAATTTATTGAAAGGATCAAAAATAGACACAAACGATACAGAAGTTGGGGCTATTATAACAAAAGAGTTTAATAATATTGTAAATGAAAATAATAGAGAATTAGGGATATTAGGATTAAATAAATTATTTATAAAAAGGGTAATTGAAAAAAACAAGAAAGACGACTATAATGGTGATTTTTATAGAAATCGAAAACAGAGAGCGCTTAATAATGATGCTAATTTAAAAAATAAATTGGAAGGTCATATGAAAGATATAAATAGTTTTTCAAAGAAAAAACCAGAGGAGATCGATTTTAAAGACAATAATTGGGATAAAGAGGATCTCACTTCAATGGAAGAAAAAATAACAAAAACAATAGAAAATAGAAAGAAGGATTTGGGTCAAATAACACAAAGTTATACAAAGGTGGCTAAAAACGAAGAATTCCAGGACAATTCATTCTGGTTAAAAAATCAAACATTTAAAAAACGAAAGAAAGAAAAGATACAAATAACCGATATTGATATAAATTTAAAAGATAAGATTGTGGTAAAAAAAGTTAGTTTTTCAACCGATAATGTACATGAGCGATTAACCAAGTTAGAAAACAAGGTAGAACAATTAAATAGATTAATAAAGGATGTGTTAAGTGAAAAAATCATGAAGAAAACAATTTAATTTTGATTTATTTTTTTTGACTTCTTTTTCTTCCTTTTTTTCCTTTTTAATGTTTTATTTTTGTTGGTTTTTTTTGACTTTTTTTTAAATGTTTTATTTTTTCTTGTTTTGTTAGATTGTTTAAAATAAGACAAAGCCTTTTTTTCTAATTCCTTGTTTTTAGTCCAGTCACCCTGCCAATCTCCTAAATTTTTACCATTTTTAAATAATCGAATTGTTGGGAAACCCGCACAATCACTGTTTACATTTACCCTTTCCCTATAATCAGAATAAATCATAGCCACAATACCTTTTGATATACATTTTGTTTTTTTAACAGTTTTTTCCATTTTGGTCCAGATTGGTTTTAAATGTTGACAATGACCACACCAATTGGCAACAAAAACAACCATCATTTTGCCTTTTGATTTACTGACTAATTTATTAAATTTTTTTAATGCTCTTTCGCTATTTACATGTATGACTTTCATATATATATATTATCATAACATTTAAAAAAAAACAAATATTTGTATATAGTAATATGAATATATACATAATTTTAACAATCTTCTTTTTAGGTTTTTACTTTTGTTTAAACTATACGCATAAAGATTTAATAGAAAACTTTAATAATAATTACGACAAATATGATGTAAAAGCATCTGTACCAGAGAACTGTCCTAATCTTTTAGTACAAAAGGGTAAAGAACTTCATTTAGTAAATACAAAAAAAGCCATTATTCCTGGTGTGAATCCCATAAAATTTAAGGATTTAGGTGAATACATAGAATATGCTAAATGGCAACAAAAGATGAAAAAAGATTGTCCAATTTTGTTTTTCCAACAAACATTTGGTACACAGGGTAAAAAAGGATATAGACTTTTAGACAATCCTTTAAATCCATCTGGCGGAGTTACAAGTGAACTTCTTGATACACCTAATATGTATGATAAATTAGTAAATGCCTCAACCGATAGGAAACCATATAATCAAAATTTATATTCCGGTTTTGATCCAAAAGATCAACAAATAGGTGAAAACACAGTTTTAGACGAAAATTATATTACAGCTGGTCGATGGAACCCAATGCAAAGCGATTGGAATGGATTAAAACAAAGTGAATTAGAGGCTAAGGAAATGAAAAAAAAGAGAGGTAGGTCTGTTGCCGACAATAACAAACCTTTATATAACACAAATGAGTTGGATAGAATTGAAGCTCAAACGGTACAATTAAAATCCGTAAACACCCGAAAAAACGGTAAAAGCGATGTAAATATAGCTCTTTCGGAATCTAAAAAGAATAACATAATTATAAAGGATTCTTTAAAAAAATAATTTATTTTCGTATTATATATGACTGATATTAGCAATAATTTTTACCAATTAAATTCAGCGAACAGTGCTGGTGATTATCTTTCTTTAAAAAAATCAAAAAATATTTATAATATTAATAATAGTAAAGTAAAAATAAACGCAAAAAAAATAGTTAAACGGGGAAATAGATCATTCAATCAAAGAATGGTATTTAATAAAGGTCTATTTCAAAATACGGTTTGTACAAGAGGGGTTTTATCAGTTGGTACGATGTCAGCAGTCTTAACACTACAAACAGGTTCTAGTACTGTTAACGATTATTATAAAAATAAATTAATCACGGTTACTACTGGTGCTGCAGACGCAGAATCAAAAACTATAACAGGATATACAGGATCAACTAGACAAATAACTGTTGATACGTCTTTTACTACGACAACAACAAATGCGAGTGTTTACAAAATAACAGTGGATGGGAGTACATTTCCTTATTCTAGAGTGGAAATCGATGTGGATAATAAATTGGAATTTTAATATATGCGAAAATAATATAAAAATTACAGAAGATATTATTAATATGCAAGATACTAATAATATACAAGATAAATTTAATACAAATGTTGAAAATCTAAACAAACAAGTGGAAGAAACAATGAAAAGGGCATTTTTCGATTTATTGGAACAAAAAGTGGGAGAAGTACCACCAGATTATGAATGGCTTACTAGACTTTACACTGAAATTAGAGACAAACTTACCGCACTTTTAAAACCAACCTCTAAAACTAGAAAGCATATCGAAGAGCAAATGGACCCAGAATTTTTTAACCAACTCATTTCAAACAATGTATTTGAATATAAAAGTTTTTATGCGTTGATATTATTTGTGTTTGAACAATGTAAATCATTAGGTTCTCCTGGAAGAGAAAAAGAAACGGACGAGAAACTGAATGAAATATTAAACCATTATGAATCAGGAAATGCGACATTTAAAACATTGGTTCCTATGTTTATTAAGAACGCAAATGAGTGTATTGATAATATTTATGTGGATATTCAAAATTTAACAAAATGAATTCATAAGTCTTAAGCGTTGGTTTCGATCATTCTGCGGGTTCAAACTGGCTCATATTAGAAAAGTCGGAATCGTCGGAATCGTAGTCAGAATAACCCGAGTTGATAGCAGGGTTGACAACATTGTCAACCGGACCAGTACCTACAAATGAATCGTCCGTTATTGGCCTATTCAAGACATCTTCTTCATCTTCTTCATCTTCTTCTTCTTCTTCATCTTTTTCTTCATCTTTTTCTTCATCTTCTTCTTCATCTTTTTCTTCACTTTTATTAATTTCTTCTTCGTCATCACTACTTGTATCTTCTTTAGGTGCAAGTAAAGATTCATTATCCTGTTCAACTGATGAATCGACTTGTAATTGAGTTGCATTCAAATCAGTTTTTTTCACTTCACCTTCTTCAGTTTTTTTCACTTCACCTTCTTCAGTTTTTTTCACTTCACCTTCTTCAGTTTTT
>MDTF01012611.1_pt1 | contig 16136 bp, 16 predicted proteins | sample 811191 | NCBI WGS metagenome assembly MDTF01 (sample SAMN05326649, study PRJNA326480) | marine metagenome | isolation source: seawater | place: Southern Ocean | collected 2011 | reverse complement strand
TCAAATCCAGAAACCATGATTAATTGCTTGAATTGTTGAGGCGCTTGTGGAAGTGCATAAAATTTTCCAGGATTTAGTCTACTAGGAACTAAAAAATCTCTAGCTCCTTCAGGGCTTGATGAAGTTAGTATTGGTGTCTGGAACTCTAAAAAATTTAGATTAGACATTTCACTTCTTATAAACGAAATTACCTTTGATCTTAAGATTATATTTTCATGAATTTTTTTTCTTCTTAAATCTAAAAATCTATATTTTAATCTAATTTCCTCTGAATATTCTTGGTCACTAAAAACTGGCATTGGGAGTTCTCTGCAACTACCTAATATTTCAAAAGTTTTAATATTTACTTCTATTTCTCCTGTTTTAAGATCTTTGTTAATTGTTTCCTTACTTCTTTCGACTACTTTTCCAACTATTTTTATAACACTTTCTAATTGGATTTTTTCTAACTCATTAAACCCTGGATTATTTTTATCAATTATACATTGGGTTAAGCCATAGTTATCTCTAAGATCTATAAATAAAAGATTACCATGATTACGTTTTCTATTTATCCAGCCAGATAATAAAATTTCTTGGTCTTTATCGATTTTGCTTAATTCGTCACAATTATGAGTTCTATACTTATTCAATTTATGCCTCTAATACTTCTTTAATGATCTTAAAATCTATTGGTTTTTTTTTTTTTAAACTTACCTCGTCAATTTTATATATGAATTCAAATATTTTTCCATATGATCTGTCTACTCTTTTAATGATAAAATCAATCAATTTTTTATCTATTGAAATTTGACGGTCAGAGAAATTTTTTAAAATAAGGGCAAACATCAATTCATCATCTGGTTTTTCAATTCTTGCAAATAAACAGTTCTTGGTTCTAGATTTTAGATCCTTTAAATTAAAGTTTATTTCATTAATTGGTACTAAAGAATTTATAATTAAGTATTTATTGTCTTGATCTATCATATTAAATAAAGAGTAAACTAAAGACTCATTAATATTTTTATCAAAATTTTCTATAATGATATTTTCATGAATCTTTAAGTTTTTAAGGGCTTTATTGTCAAAAAGCTTGGCGTCAATTTTAAAACCTTTGTGTCTTTTTAGAAAAATATTAGATAAATGAGATTTTCCCGAATATTTTTCCCCATATATATTTAAAAAATTTTTTTCCCATTTTGGCCAACTATCAATTAATTTAAAAGCAAAATAATTGCTATCACTTACATAAAAATCTTCATCTTTAAAATTTTGTTTATATTGGAATTTTAATAATAGTTGATTTAAATCATTCATTTAATTTTCCAGATTTGATTCTTGTTAATCATTTTAATATTTTTTTTTTCCATTTCTTGAATAAATTTTTTTGGTGATCCGTTATATATAATCTTAAAAAAAATATTATTATTATCAAACTTTGATATATTAAAATTTAGCACCAAATCTAAATCATACAAACTACTTTCTATTTCTTTAATTTTTTTATGCCTACTAGATTCAATTGATATAGTTAAAGGGGTTTTTATTGATGTATTTATTTGATTAATTTTTTTCCAATAATTTTCATAAATGATTTTTAGTTTATCTAAAACTAAATTAAAATCCTCCTGACTATTAATATTAATATCGTTAAAAGTTTGATTATTAATTTTAAAAGAATTATTTAATTGTATTTTTGATAGAATTCTTAATTGATTATTGCTTTTGTATATTATTGTTATAATAAAATCGCTTAGATCATATTTTTTTATAATTTCTTTAAAATTATAATCTTCTATTGACTTACTATTATCTAAAATTACCTTAACATCTTCTAAATCTTCATTAAGTAATAAATACTCTAAGAGAAAATATCTTTTCTTATTTTGATTCCATTTATTATAAAATTGATTTTTAGAATATATTAAAATTTCATCCGACTCTAAATCAACTATAATTGGAATTAATAATATTTTTTTTTTCAGTGGTATTGATGGAAAAATATTTTTTTTTTCAAAGAAGATTAATGTATTCTTCTTATTAAAATTAACATCAAACTTTACCTGATATTTGTTATCGATAAATTCCTCATCACTCATTTCAAAAGAATCAATCAATCCTTTTATTGTTTCAATTGGTATATTTTGTATTTTTTCTTTATCATTAGAAATTGTAGTCATTTCAACCAACTCCTCGAATGCGTATTTAAATGCTTTATCTATTACTTTTTCTTTATCAAAATTAAGTTCAAATGGCTCTGATATCTCTAGATTGGTTATTTTAAACGTATTTGCATTTAAACTCACTGTTAAAAATGAATATATAAATAGAACCGTTGAAAAAAAAATTATATATAGTTTGTTCAATTTATTAATTTTTTTTTTAATTTGCATAATTTATAATAATGAAAAAACAAAAATTTACCTATCAAAAAAGTGGTGTAAACATAAATGCTGCTGATAATTTTGTTAAATTTATATCTTCTATTTCAACAAAAAATAAGGGCAAAAAAAAGTTTAATAATATTGGTGGTTTTGGATCGATTTCAAATATACCACAAAATATAAAGAAACCAAAAATTGTGGCTTGCACAGATGGTGTTGGTACAAAGATAGAGATAGCTAATACTCTTAACAAATATGACACTATTGGAATTGATTTAGTAGCTATGAGCGTAAACGACCTAATTGTTCAGGGAGCAAAGCCATTACTATTCTTAGACTATATATCAATTAATAAAATTGATTTAAAAAAATTAAAATCTATTCTTAAAGGAATAGTAAAAGGCTGTAAAATTTCTAACTGTGATTTGGTTGGTGGAGAAACAGCAGAAATGCCAGGAACTTATGAGAATGGAAAGTTTGATATAGCTGGTTTTGCTGTGGGTGTAGTAGAAGAAAAAAAAATTTTAGATAAAAAAAAAATTAAGGAAAATGACCTGGTACTAGCCATACCTTCAAGTGGATTACATTCTAATGGGTATTCTTTAGTACGATATGTTTTAAAAAAAAAAAAAATTAATTTAAAAGATAATCAATTTTTAAAAAAAGAATTACTAAAACCTACAAAAATTTATGTAAAAGAAATTCTAGACCTGATTAATAACAATCTTATAAATGGATGTGCAAATATTACTGGTGGTGGTCTTGCAGATAATATTGAAAGAATAATTCCAGATGGTATGGTTGCTGACATTAATTTAAATAAAGTTAAAACTAAAAAAATTTTTAAATGGCTCAAACATAATAATATTGACGATAAAGAAATGTTAAAAACATTTAACTGTGGTGTTGGTTTTTGTTTAATAGTAAAACAGAAAAATTTAAAAAGAATTATGAAATTTTTTACTAAACAATTTAAGCCCTATATTATTGGAAAAATAATTTTAGGAAAAAATAAAGTTAACCTTAATGGAAAAATTGACTGGTCTTAACAAATTAAAAACTGCTGTTTTTATTTCAGGATCTGGCAGTAACTTTAAAAATTTAATTAAATTTTCTAAAATAAAGAAAACACCTATTTCAATCAATTTAGTTATTTCTAATGTTAGTTATGCAAAAGGTTTGAGATATGCAGATCAATTTGATATAAAAAAAAAAATATTCGATTTTCAAAATATTAATAATGCTGAAAAAAAAATTTTAATACTATTAAAGAAAGAAAAAATAAGTTTTATTTGTTTGGCAGGATTTATGAAAATTTTATCTAAGAATTTTATAAAAAAATTTGACGGTAAAATAATTAATATCCATCCTTCACTTCTTCCAAAATATAAAGGCTTAAAAACACATCTAAGAGCCATCACAAACAAGGATAAATTTGCAGGCTGCACAGTTCATTATGTGACTGAAAAATTGGACTCTGGCAAAATAATTTTGCAACAAAAAATTAAGGTGTCTACTAAAGACAACCCAAGCTCTTTAGCAAAAAAAATTCTTAAGCAAGAACACAAATTATACCCTGCGGCTATTATGAAAATTTTTAATTAATCTTTAAAAAAAAAATCAATTTCTATTTTTGCATTTTCAACACTGTCAGAACCATGGACAGAGTTTTTATCAATAGAAATTCCGTATTTTTTTCTTATAGTTCCTTCTGCAGCATCTTCTGGTTTAGTCGCTCCCATTAACTCTCTATTTTCTAATACTGCATTTTCTTTTTCAAGTATCATCACGACTATTGGTCCTGATGATAAATATGCGCATAAATCATTATAAAATGGCTTTGTTTCATGAACTTTATAAAATTGCTCTGCTTCAGACTTTACTATTTCGATTTTTTTATCTTTAACAATATTAAATCCTTTGTTTTTAAACATAGCTTTTATTTCATTCTCTAAATTTCTTTCAACTGCATCAGGCTTAATAATTGATAGTGTTTGCTCTATATTACTCATAATGTTCCTCTATTAGTTGGTTCAATAATCTTACTCCAAAGCCAGTAGCTCCTCCTGGATTTAAATTTGCAGCTTTTTTAGAAAAGGCCATTCCAGCTATATCTAAGTGTGCCCAAGGTGTTTTGCTTGTTACAAATCTTTGTAAAAATTGTGCGGCAGTAATTGACCCTGCACCACCTGAATAATTTATATTTTGCATATCTGCTATTGTTGAATTTATTAATTTGTCATAATTATCATGTAGAGGAAGTCTCCAAATTTTTTCTTTTACTTTTTCTCCTATTTTAAATAACTTGTTTGATAGATCATCATTATTAGAAAATAAACCAGCATATTCTTCTCCTAGTGCCATAATTATTGCACCAGTCAAGGTTGCAAGATCTATCATAAACCTTGGTTTAAACTTTGCTTCTGTAAAGCTTAAAGCATCTGCTAAAACTAATCTTCCTTCAGCATCAGTATTTAAAACTTCAATCGTTTTTCCATTATAAGCTTTAACTATGTCTCCTGGTCTTTGAGCGTTTCCACCAGGCATATTTTCAACTAAGCCAACAACACCTACTGCATTTACTTTTGCTTTTCTGACAGCTAGTGTTTGTATTAGCCCTGCGACAACGGCCGATCCAGCCATATCATATTTCATTTCTTCCATAAATTTTGCAGGTTTTAGAGAAATCCCACCAGTATCAAAACAAACTCCCTTACCTATAAAAGACAGTGGAGCTTTTTTATCTTTTTTATCTCCATTCCATTCAAGCGTAACAAGGAACGACTCATTTACACTGCCTCTTCCAACTCCTAACAAGGAATGCATTCCCAACTTTTTCATATGAGACTCATTATAAACAGTAACTTTAATTCCTAATTTTCTTAATTTTAAAAGTCTGTTTACATACTCTTTCGGGTTTAAAACATTTGGTGGTTCAGAAACAAGGTCTCTTGCAAAAAAAGTTCCCTCCTCTATTGCCTTAAATCTTAATTCGTTTTTTATTGTTAATTTGTTTTTCTTCCCAGTTACATTAATTGAAAATATTTTTTTTTCTTTTTTAGACTTATAAATATTAAATTCATAAGATTTTAATTTTAAACCATGCAAGAAACAGCCTATAAAGTCATTGATATTACTTTTTATAGTATCGGCAGTTATATTAAATTTACCTTTATTTTCATAATTGATATACACATAGAATTCAGCTCCTAAATTTTCTACGTCAGAAGTTTCTAGGTTTTTTTTAATAGATATTAAAATTATTTTCTTTCTAGAGCTTACCTCAAAGACTAATAAATTTTTTTTTAAATCACATGTTTTTAATAGGTCATTTATGTACAAAGACTCTGAGTTGGAAATATATTTTTTAAGATTGCTTATATTGAATTTTTCATCAGTAAATAATACTAGGTTGTTAGAATTATCTTTGTTTTTATAGAGAACTTGAACAGTCATTAATTTAATATATATACTTAAAGTTGAAAGGTTTTATAGGTTATTAATGCTGAATTTCAATGAAAAAATAATATTTAAAAAATTTTTACTAGACAATACTTATTTTTTTTTATTAGTTTCTTTGAGTTTGACAGTCATTGTCTGGGTTATTCAGGCTGTAAATTTTTTAGATTTTGTGTCTGAAGACGGTCACAGTTTTAAAATATATTTTTATTATACTTTGTTAAATTTGCCGAGAATTTTTAGTAAAATCATTCCAGTGGTTTTTTTCATATCTTTATTTTATACAATTATTAAATATGAGGAAAATAATGAATTAAAAATATTTTGGATTATTGGAATTAATAAAATTAAATTTTTAAATGTACTAATAAAGTACACTTTTCTTTTTTTTATATTACAAGTTATATTAAGTGCTTACTTAGCACCCATAACTCAAAATAAAGCTAGATCATTTATTAAAAATTCTAATTTGGATTTTTTTCCTTCTTTATTAAAAGAAAAGAAATTTATAGATACGGTTGACCGGCTAACAATATTTATTGATAAAAAAGATAATTCAGAGAATACGTTTAAAAATATTTATTTAAAAGATCAAGTTGGTGAAAATCAATCAAAAATCATTTTTGCAAAAAAAGGGAAGTTAGTTGAAAACTTAAATAATAGATCATTAAAGTTATATGATGGGATATATATAAATGTAAATAATAATAAAACGACAATTTTTAATTTTGATCAAACAGATTTTAATCTTTCTGATTTTTCCACAAAATCAGTTACATATAGAAAAATTCAAGAGTTAGAAACCTGGGCTCTTTTATCATGTATAAATAGTTTTTATTTAGATAATAAAAATTTTATAAGTATACCTGGGATTTGTGATGAAGGGTTTGTTAGTGAAATTAAACAGGAAATTTTTAAAAGATTTTTTAAACCCCTATATTTATTTGTAGCCGTTCTAATTGTTAGTTTTCTTTTAATAAGCTTCAGAGAAAATTTTATGTATAAATCAATTAAATCAATTGTGTTCTTTACTTCCATTATGTGCTTAATAATATCTGAAATTTCAATTAGCTATTTTGGTAAAGATAATTTTTATAGTCTTATTATAGGCCTAATTCCAATATTAATATTTTTGATTTTATATCTGATTTTATTCAAAAAATTATCTTTTAAAGAGTTAAAAAATTAATGATTTTACTTTATCAAAAATATTTAATTTATTCATTTTTAAAAAATCTTTTTAGGATTAGTGTATTTTTTTTTTGTTTGATAATAATATTAAATCTTTTTGAAGAAGTAATTTTTTTTAAAGATGTTGAGGTTGGTTTTTATTTGCCTTTTTTTATTACGTTACTAAACTCACCTTCAGTTTTGTTTGACATTCTTCCTTTTGTTTTCTTAATTAGTACAATGTTTTTCTTTTCTAATATTTTAGATAAAAATGAACTAAATGTTTATAAAAGTTATGGTTTAACGAATGGAAAGATAATAAAAACCATAACAACAACAAGCTTTATTATTGGTATTCTTTGTGTTGTCATATTGTATAATATTTCGTCTAGCTTAAAGTTTTTATATCTTGATATTAAAAATGATTATGCTCAGGATGATAAATACTTAGCTGTAGTTACTGCTAATGGCTTGTGGATCAAGGATGAAATTGATGGAAAAATTTCTATAATAAATGCTGCGAAAATTAAAGGTCATTATCTTTCTGACGTATTGATAACTGAGTATGATTTAGATTTTAACTTCCAAAGAATGATCACTTCAAAAAGTGTTAACATTAAAGATTATATTTGGACCTTAAAAAAATCAAATATAACTAAAAATAATGTAACTAATGAAGTTGATAATTTAACTTTTAAGAGTAATTTTAATTTACAAAAAATTTCAACACTTTTTTCTAACCTATCTTCATTAAATCTTTTACAGCTCAAAAAACTTAAAAAAGATTATAAATTATTGGGTTATTCAACAACTGATTTAAGTGTACATGAGCATAAATTATACTCATATCCCTTATATTTATCCATTATGGTTTGTATTTCATCTATTCTAATGCTAAATGTTAGACATAATAGTTCTAAAACCTTTAATTTAATTCTTGGCATATTTATATCTGTACTAATATATTACGTTAATTATTTTTTTAATATTTTAGTAGAAAGTAAACAAGTTTTTTTTGTAATATCTGTATGGGGACCGCTACTGTTATTAGTTTTAATTATTTCAATTGGTTTAATAAAAATAAATGAGAAATAAATTTTTTATAATAAAAGTTTTTATATGTTTTTTTTTTGTTTTTATTTCAAGTAAGGCTTTAACTGAGGATTTAGTATTTAATGCTACAAAAATTATAACCTCTGACAACGAGAATATTATTAGAGCCAGTAATGGTGTTAATGTTATAGATCCTAGTGGATTGATTATTAATGGAGATGAAATTGAATATAATAAGAATAAATCAGTTTTAAAGGTTAAAGGTAATGTTGTTGTAATTGATGAGATAAATAACAATATATTAAAAGCTGAAGAAATTATTTATTTTAAAACACTAAATATTATTAATACGAAAAAATTTACAACAATTGAGGTTAACAATAATCACATTATTGAAACGTCAAATTTAAACTATAATAATAATTTAAAAAAGTTTTCAAGTAAAAACAAAACTAAAATTAAAGATTTATATAATAATAAATTAACTGTTTCTGAATTCAGTTATTCAATAAAAAATAAAACTCTTGTTGCGGAAAATGCAGTAGCAATCGACAATGAGTCTAATAAATATAATATTGAGAAATTAAGGTTTAATTTAAAAACAAATAAGATTATTGGAAAAGATATAAAAATTGATTTTAATAATAAACTTTTTAATTCACTGGCTAATCAACCCAGGTTAAAAGGTAATGCTATTTTTTTTGATAAAGACGAAACGATAATAAAAAAAGGAATATTTACTACTTGTAAAAAGACTGACAGCTGCCCTCCTTGGCAAATGAGTTCACGTGAAATAAAACATGACAAAATTAAAAAAACTTTAAATTATAAAGATGCTTGGCTTAAGGTTTATGATGTTCCTATATTATATTTCCCAAGATTTTTTCATCCGGACCCAACTGTAAAACGACAATCTGGTTTTTTAGCACCTCAATTATCTCAATCAAATACAATTGGAAATCACGTTGCATTACCATATTACATGGTGATAAAAGATAATGTTGATTTAACTTTCACACCTAGGTTGTATTATGATAATAAGGCAGTTTTACAAACTGAGTACAGACATCTAACTAAAAACTCTAACCATATTTTAGATTTTAGTATTAAGAGTAAAAAACCAATAGATTTTGTAGCGGAAGAAAACTCATCGGAAACCCATTTTTTTTCAAGTTCATTTTTTAAGTTAAATTTAGATTATTTTGATCAGTCAGAAATTGATGTTAAAATTCAACAAACTTCAAGTGAAAGTTACCTTAAAAAATATAAGATCAGTACACCTCTATTAGATGCTTTTGATGTTTTACACTCACGAATAAATTTTACAGCTGCTAATGAAAGTTCAGAACTTAATATATTAACAGAAGTTTACGAAGATTTAAGTAAAAAAGATAAAGATAGACATGAGTTTATTTTACCTAGCTATAATTATACAAGAAATTTATATGATGATTATTTTACAGGAAGTTTAACTTTTTCATCACTTGGATATAATAAACTATACGATACAAATATTAGTGAAAAAGTTATAATAAATGATTTTGATTATCAATCAGATTACATTGTTAATTCGGCTGGCTTTGTGGGCAATTACGAAGCTAAATTTAAAAATTTCAATGCAGATACAAAAAATTCAAATTCATTTAAGAATAAGAAAGAGAGTGAATTACAATCTTTACTAAAATATGAAATTAAATATCCACTAAAGAAAAAAAGAAATAGATACGACAGTATTCTTTCACCGATATTATCAGCAAGATACAGTCCAAATAAAAATAAAAACTTAGAAGATAGTGATCACATAATCAACTATGGTAATGTTTTTTCAATGAATCGAATAGGGAAAACAAATACTGTTGAGGGTGGACAATCCATAACAATCGGTAATGAATACAAAGTTTATGATAAAAAAGATAATAATAACGAAAAATTTTCAATGAATTTTGCAACTGTGTTTAGAGATGAAAAAGACAGCAATTTTTCAGAATTAAGCTCACTAGGAGAAAAAACATCTGATATATTTGGTGAGATATATTTTAAAACAAATGAGTTTATTGATATTTCATATGACTTTTCGTTAGATAATAATCTTAACACTCTTAATTATAATTTGATAGATACAACTATTAGTATAAATAATTTCGTAACATCTTTCGAGTTTTTAGAAAGAAATAATGTATTAGATAGTAAAAGCTATATTTCAAATAATACAACATTCAACTTAAATGCTAATAATTCATTAGCTTTTAAAACAAGAAGAGATAAAGAAAAAGATTTAACAGAATATTACAATCTAATTTATCAGTATAAAAATGACTGTTTGGTTGCAGGTATAGAATATAAAAAAGATTACTATCAAGATATAAATATAGATCCTGAGGAACAATTATTATTCACAATTACTATAATGCCTTTTGCAAAAATTGGTACACCGGAAGGAAATTAATGATTATAAATAAAATTAATATCATTATAATTAAATTATTAATATTTTTATTATTATTCTCTATACCTTCTAAATCGACAGAAACATTTATTTCATTAAAGGTTAATAATGAAATCATTACCAATTATGATATTTTACAAGAATCTAAATACTTAAATGCTCTCAACAGTGAATTAAAAAAATTAGATAACTCATCAATAACAAAATTATCAAAGAATTCACTAATAAGAGAAAAAATAAAAATGAATGAAATATTAAAATATTTTACTCTTAATAAAAATGAAATTCTAGTAAACCAGTTTACAGAAAAATTTTATACTAGATTAAATTTTGAAAATGAAAAATCATTTGAGGATTATTTGTTAAGTTTCGACTTAAATTTAAAAGATATAAAAAGTAAATTTGAAATTGAGTTATTATGGAATGAATTAATTAAACAAAAGTTTACTAATCAAATAAATATTAATCAAGATTTTTTAAAAAATAAAATTAAGATTGAGAAATTAAGTGAGAGATCTGTAACAGAATTTCAGTTGTCGGAAATTTTATTTCAAACTGACGCTACTAAGGATCTAGATTATTTAAGTATTAAGATAGAAAATAATATAATTGAAAATGGATTTAATAATACTGCTAATGTTTATAGCATTTCTGACACCGCTAAATATGGTGGAGAAATAGGTTGGGTAAGTGAAGCTCAATTATCCAAAGATATACTTGGTGCAATAAGAAATTTGAATATTGGTGAAATAAGCAAACCTATAAAAACAATACGTGGATATTTAATTTTAAAAATAAATGATAAAAAAAAAGAAAATATAGAAATTGATGAAAAAATAATTCTTAAAAACTTAGTTAACTACGAAACGCAAAGACAATATAAGCAATTTTCACTACTCTATTATAATAAAATAAAACTAAACAATCAAATAAGTGAATAAAAAACCAATAATAATTGTTGCTGGTGAACCATATAGTACTTTTTTAGAAATCTATTTTAAAGTTAAAAAAAAATATACCTTTAAAAAACCAATTATTTTAATTGTTTCTAAAACATTGTTACTTAAACAAATGAAAGAGTTAGGATTTGAATATAGTGTAAAAGTATTGAATAAAGATAAAATAGATTTTCAAAATATTAACAATAAAGACATAAATATAATTGATATTAATTTTAAATCAAAAGTTGCTTTTGCTAAAATTTCTGAAAATTCAAACCATTATATAAATAGTTGTTTTAGTGCTGCACTTAAGCTATTAAAAGAAAATAAATGTTCAGGGCTAATTAATGGGGCTGTTTCAAAAAAGCATTTTTTAAAGAATAAATTTCTAGGTATAACTGAATTCTTAGCGCACAAAACAAAGACAAAAAAATTTGCGATGTTAATTTACAATAAAGATTTATCTGTAAGCCCTTTAACTACACATTTACCATTAAAAAGTGTTCATAAAGAAATAAATAAAAAAAAAATCATAAATCATGTAAATCTAATTACAAAATTTTATAAAGACAGATTCAATAAAAAACCAAAAATTGCAGTTACAGGCCTAAACCCACACTGTGAGAGTAATTACGAAACTAGTGAGGAAGATAATATTATCATTCCAGCAATTAAATATTTATTAAAAAAAAAAATTATTATTAAAGGCCCCTTTCCTTCTGATACAGTATTTATGAAAGAAAAATCAAAACAATTTAATGTAATTATTGGTATGTATCACGATCAAGTACTGGCTCCTGCAAAGGCTTTATTTGGCTTCAATGCAATTAATATAACTTTAGGATTGCCTTTTATCAGAATTTCTCCTGATCATGGACCCAATACTCCAATGTTAGGAAAAAATTTATCCAATCCAAAAAGCTTATTGGAAGCATTAAAATTTATAGATAAATAAATGTTTATTAAACCCAAAAAAAGCTTAGGCCAGAATTTTTTAATAGATCGTAATGTTTTGGAGGAGATTGTTGATACTGTACAAATTGTTAATAAAGAAGTTTTAGAAATAGGGCCTGGTAGTGGAAATTTAACTACATATATCTTAAAAAAGAATCCAAAAAAAGTATATGTTATAGAGAAGGATAATGATTTATCTCTTTTGTTAATAGAAAAATTCACTGATTCAATAACAATTATTAATGACGATGTTCTAAAAATAGCTGAAAATAATATTTCCACTGAAAAATTAACTGTTTTTGGAAACTTACCATACAATATCTCAACCGAAATTCTTTCAAAATGGATAGTAAATTTAAATAAAAACTTTTGGTTCGAAAGTTTAGTACTAATGTTCCAAAAAGAAGTCGCAAATAGAATTATTGCGGAGTCTAATACATCAAAATACGGAAGATTATCAATTTTATCTAACTGGAAACTTAATGTTAAAAAGATTATAGATATTAAGCCTGAAAGTTTTTCTCCACGACCTAAGGTTGATAGCACACTATTATTATTTACGCCTAAAGAAAACTATTTCGAATTAAAAAGTGCAAAAAACCTCGAAATGATTACAAGAGTTTTTTTTAGTCAAAGAAGAAAAATGCTTAAAAAACCTTTTAATCAAATATTTAAAAACTCAAAAGAAGTCTCAGAAAAATACAATATTAATTTAAATTTGAGGCCACAAAACTTAGAACCTAAAATTTATTTTAAACTTGTTGAGGAATATGAAAATTTAAGAGGTTAGTGCGTTAACATGTTTTCTAATATATTCTTTGTCATAATCTTTTGATCCATTATTAATTTCAGCCTCAATTAAACTGTTAATTTTTGAATAACACTCATTTAGGTTATCATTTATGATCACATAATCATAATTAATCCAATGCAATACATCTCTACTAAAATCCTTCATTCTCTCTTCTACGATAAGCTTATCCTTCATATCTCTATTGGATAACCTTTCAAATAAAATTTTTTTACTTGGTGGAAGTATAAAAAAAGTAATTAATTTATAATCTAATTTTTTATTTTTAATTTGATCTGCCCCTTGCCAATCAATATCAAAGATAACATTCTTACTTTTTTCTAATTTTTCTATAACTGGAGTTCTTGTTGTTCCATAAAGATGGTTAAAAACTTTTGCATACTCTAAAAACTCCTCATTTTTTATTAAACTTTCAAATTTTTCTTGATTTACAAAATAGTAGTCTTTGTTTGGCACTTCGTTAAGTCTAGGTTCTCTGGTGGTGTGAGATACTGATATGTAAAAATTTTTATTTTTGGATAAAAGTTTTACTAATGTCGTTTTACCTGCCCCAGATGGGGATGATAAAATTACCATTATCCCATCTTTTTTTAAGGACATTTGATAAATCTAATTACCTTTGCCTTCAATAAACTTAACTGCATCACCAACAGTTAGAATTTTTTCTGCTTGGCTGTCTGAAATCTCAGAGCCAAATTCTTCTTCAAAAGCCATTACTAACTCTACAGTATCTAGACTGTCAGCTCCTAAATCATCAATAAAACTAGAATCATCTTGAACCTTAGCTTCATCAATACCTAGGTGATCTGCAACAATTTTTTTTACCTTACTTGAAATATCATCTGACATATTCATCCTTTTTGTTATAATTCGTTAATAGATTAAAAAGTACTTTTGTCAACCCAAATACATGCCCCCATTAACATGTATTGTTTCACCATTAATGTAATCGGATTCGTCTGAACTTAAGAAATTAACAGCGTTTGCTATATCTTCTGGCTTACCTAGTCTATTAGATGGGATTTTTGCTATAATTGCTTCTTTATGTTTCTCATCAATTTGATCTGTCATTGCAGTGCTAATGAATCCTGGGGATATACAATTAACATTTATATTTTTCTTGGCGTATTCAATGGCTAGACTCTTAGACATCGCAACGATACCAGCTTTTGACGCAGTATAGTTTGCTTGTCCTACATTACCTGTGTGACCAACTACAGATGTAATATTAATAATTTTTCCAGATTTATTTTTAAGCATTTTTTTAATTGAATACTTACACATTAAAAAAGTAGAGGTTAGATTAATGTCTATTACATTTCTCCATTCCTCTAAGCTCATTCTAATTGCTAAGTTATCTTTTGTAATACCTGCGTTATTAACTACGCAGTCGAGTGAACCTCCTAATTCATTGGTGGCACTATTTATAAATTCATCAATTTTTTCATGTTGAGAAATATTAAATTTTAGAATTTTGATATTATCAAATTTTATTTTTAATTCTTCCAATTTTTCAAGTTTGGTTCCTGTCGCTAAAATATTAGCACCGTTGGTATATAGTTTTTCAACTATTGAATTTCCAATGCCTCCAGTGGCACCTGTGACTATAATGTTTTTATTTTTTAAACTACTCATTTATATTAATTAAGTTTATATCTTCTTCAGTATTTATTGCACTAACTTTAACATCTTTATTGATCCTCTTTATTAAACTTGACAAAACTTTACCTGGTCCAATTTCTATGAATTGATTAACTCCTTTATCAATCATCAATAAAACACTTTCTCTCCAACGAACTCTACTTTCAATTTGTTTAACCAGTAAGTTTTTTAATTCATCTGAATTTGCTATTTCTTTTCCAGTTACGTTAGAAATAAGTGTGTTCTTGGGTTCCTCAAAATTTAGTTTAAAAATTTCTTCCTTCATGACTGTAGTTGCTTTATTCATCAATTTACAATGAAAAGGTGCACTTACTGGCAGCTTAATATTTTTGATATTATTAGATTTTAAATCTACCATTATTTTTTCTAAATCCACAATATTTCCACTTAAAACTATCTGACCTGCGGAATTATCATTTGCAATAAAGCACTCGTATTTTTTTTTGTTTTCTTCAATTATATTTTCTATAATTTGAATTTCAGATCCTAATACCGCAACCATTCCTCCTATTCCATTTGGAACAGAGCCTTGCATCGCTTTTCCTCTAACTTTTAATATTTTTAATGTTTCTGAAAAAGATAAAGCTTTAGCAGCAGCTAGGGCAGAATATTCACCAAGTGAATGTCCAGCAAAAAAACTTGCTTTATTTAAATCAACATTAAACTCTTCTTTAACTAACTTAAATAATGAGTAACTCAGTAGGAATATTGCTGGTTGTGTATTTTCTGTTAAATCTAACTCATCTTTTGAACCCTCGAAAATTAATTTGGATATTGAAAATCCAAGTGTTTCATCTGCTTCTTTAAATAAATTTTTAACTAAATTATGTTTATCGTGTAAATCTTTGCCCATTCCTACTAATTGTGAGCCCTGGCCTGGAAAAATAACAGAAAACATTTAAATATATAAAGTTTATCGTGGTTTTAAGTGTTGTAATTAAAGAATTATACTAGTATATCCTCACTTTTTATTAAAGAACAAATATGAATTTATACGAACATACAATAGTTGCTAGACAAGATACTAGTCCAGCCCAGATAAAGCAATTAGCTGAAAAATATTCTAAAATCGTAGAAAAGAATGAAGGAGAAGTTGTTCAAACTGAAGAATGGGGACTGTTAAATCTTTCGTATATTATTAAAAAAAATAGAAAAGGTAGCTATATACATTTCAAAATTAAAGGATCGGGTAAAATTATTGAAGAATTAGAGAAAAATGAGGTGATTGATAAGAATCTCTTAAGATATATGACTGTTAAAGTTAAGAAATTTGATTT
>MDTF01018874.1_pt1 | contig 16139 bp, 2 predicted proteins | sample 811191 | NCBI WGS metagenome assembly MDTF01 (sample SAMN05326649, study PRJNA326480) | marine metagenome | isolation source: seawater | place: Southern Ocean | collected 2011 | reverse complement strand
TGATTTTGGCAAGATTTTGGAAGAGAAGGGTGTTGTCATCAACAAAATTGAAATAGAACAACAATAAATTCGCGTGATCAGAACAAGAAATAAACAAATAACAACAGAATGATCAAAATTTTATATCTTCTTGCATCCATATCGTCAATTCTTTCAATCAACATAACAACAACAACAACAACAACAATCAAACAAGGAGCAGCTGTATTGGTTGAAACAAGATATACGCCGGCTCTACTATTCGTATTGGATCGTGCCAAAATATTTGTACCACATCATTGGGATATTGTTCTAATAACTAATCAACGGGTGGCACAAGAATACAAAGCAGCTGCTGGTACTTTTCAATTACCAACAAACGATCGAAAAAGAAACATTACCATTAAAATTTTAATCCCAGATACATTGGATCGCAATGGTTACAATGCGTTAATTAAATCCAGAAGGCTGTACGATCATGATCTGCTACATTACGAATGGTTGATTTTTTTCCAAACAGACACAACTTTTTGTCGTCCATTCAATTTAAAAGATGTAATACATCAACAGCAAAATCAAGATCTACCTCAAATAGCATATATTGGTAGTGTATGGGACTCTACATTAGTATCATCCTCCAATGGTTTTGCTTGTGCTACGTTGCGAGACAAATCTTTAAAAAGAGCATATATTCATGTGGGTAATGGTGGATTTAGTCTTCGAAATCGTAAAGTAATGATAGACGTAATAGATCGATGGTACAGTATGTCGGGTCATTTACCATTCAATGAAGATGTATGGTTTGCTTGTGGTGCACATTATTTTGGATCATTAGCTAATGTAAGTACGGCGAATTCATTTTCTATTGAATCAGTACCCTATTTGTTGGATACGAAAATTTATGGTGTCCATAAACCATGGAAATATCAAAGTGATGTAAATTTAAAACGATTGGTTAAGGCGTGTCCAAGTTTGAGAGGTTTAATGCAAGTGAATGGAATCGATAGATTGGTAGATAAAGTACCGAAGGTAGAAGTAGAAGGAGTAGACCATGATTTTGATTTATAAACAGTGTTTCAAATTTTTTCGAAAACGAAAAAAAAATTCCACCTATCAAATCATCGTTAAATAATCTACGTTGCTTGCAACAACAAAGCACAATCATATGCTGTCACATTGGCTAAAATCTACACAGCATTGTGCCATCTTCTTTCTTTTTCTTTTTACATGTGTCATTTCACAGTGTCCAAATGGACCAACATCACTCTCTATCACAACACAACCTGGCAATGCCGCCGGTGGTCAACCACTTCAAGTTCAGCCCATTGTCACACTTCGTGGTATAGAAGGACAACCTTGTTATGGTGATAATACGACTGTAGTGTTTGCTTCTTTGCAAGTCAATCCTGCTGTTTTTGCTGTGCTTCGAATACAAAACGAACAATCCATTGTTTCAAATGGCAATGGACCACGTGCAACAGCTACGAATGGCACTGTTACGTTTGAAGGAATGTATGTGAATGAAAATGCAACTGGTTACACAATTTTGTTTGTAGCATCTCAATATGGTCTGTTTGTAGAGAGTGCAACATTCAGCATCACAGTTGGCAAACCTGATCACTTAATATTGCATCGTGATCACACAAGTGGTGTGTTATGGGCAGGTATTGCTACGGGTACTCGTGGAGGTACTTTTACTATTACAGGAACAGGTGGTTTACCTATTAATCCACCTCCAAGGGTTTCGCTGGTAGATATGGGTGGAAACGTAGTGATAGATCCACAATATTCACGTGGTGTAGCAGCAGAGGTATCCATCAAAACATGGCCAACCTCTCAAAAATATTTAAACTATACTAATAGTGTATGGACCTTAACCGTCAACAGCGCTGGTATTACAGAACCTTTAGGTGCTGTTGTAACACAAGGAAGTGTCACTGGTACATTATCAAAGGCATTGGTGAACACATGGACAGTGGCAATCAATAGTGCTGGTATTACTGAATCGCAAGGTGTTGTGGTTACTCAAGGTTCGTCGACTGGAGTACTTGTTACTCAACTTCAAAATGTTTGGACATTTACGTTTAGTAATGATATCTCGATTATGGAACTACAAAATGTTGCTGTCACTCAACTTGCTCCAACAGCTGTTTGGACCATTGGCATCAGCAGTATAATAATTAATGAACTGCAAGACGTGACAGTGAATCAAGGCTTACAGTGGACTTTCGTAGTTACTGATTTAGCTATTACTGAAACTGCAGGTGTTAGTGTTGTACAAGGAAGTTCAAATGGTGTGTTATCCGTATCGACTGAAAACGAATGGACCGTGACACTCAATAATGCAGCCAAAATTACAGAAGCAGCCACTGCAAGTGTTACGCAAGGAAGTTCGTCCGGAACTTTGGTTCCCAATTTAGTGTCGTTGTGGACCATGGGCATTGTTTCTGAAGTACCAGTGACAGAACTTCAGGGAACTAGTGTCACTCAAGGATTAAAATGGACTTTGACCGTCGACAACTTGGGTATCACAGAATTGCAGGATACGGTTATTACTCAAGGTAGTGCCACTGGTACCTTGGTATCTTCACTGTACAATACATGGACCTTCAATATAAATGCTCAAAGCATATCGGAATATAGAAATGTTGCTGTGACTCAAGGAAGTTCTTCTGGTACTTTAAATGTAGTGGGTGATAATATTTGGACTGTAAATATGAACCAAGCTATTGTGATTGGCGAAGCTCAAGGTGTTCCAGTCAATCAAAGATATATTTGGACCATGACTCTCAATAGTGCGGAAATTAATGAAAACGCAGGAGTTGTTGTAACTCAAGTATCAAGAGCGGGTGCTGGTCATAATGCTGCTGGGACACTTACAGTCAGTTGCAGTGGCCCAACGACAACAATCATAATTTTAGCAGAACCAGGAACAATATTCGATTCTTCTGCGAATTTAGTGATAGGTACCACAACAATTAATGCTCTTGATGTAATTGGTGCCATTTCTTCATGGGGTGCATCAGGTACGTTGAGAATAGGATTAAGTGCTGCCACCAGTGAAATTATTCCTATTACAAGTACCACCATTGAAATTAACAGTGAACTTGGTGTCATTTTTGATTCATCGAATAGTTTGGTTGTTGGTTCTACAGTTGTTCAAGCAAATATTTTAACAAACGTTGAAAACTGGGCTCTTGAAAATATTTGGACTATGACTATTGTCAATACTGCAATAGAAGAGTTGGCTGGTGCTGCTGTTACACAAGGCAGTTCGTCAGGCAAACTCAAAGTACTTTTGACAGGTGCTTCAACAACATCTGTCGTTATTACAGCAGTATCTGGTGTGACATTTGATGCTTTAACCGACTTGGTGATCGGGTCAACAACAGTACCCGATGGAGATATAAGTGGGGCTACCAATACAGGTGCTACAACATCTGTTGTAATTAATGCACTATCGGGTGTTTCGTTTGATGCGGTAACAAATTTGAATGTTGGGACAACTTTAATAACAGGTGGAGACATTGTTGGAGCTGTACATACAGGTGTGACTACATCTATTGAAATCGCTGCAGATCCAGGAACTGTATTCGACATATCAACAAATTTAGATATTGGAGGATCAACCACAATTTTGGCATCCGATGTCACAAATGCTGTTTCTTCATGGGGTTCATCCGGAACATTGTCTACCAGTCTTGCTAGCACTTGGACCATAGCTACTAATAATCTTCCTGTTTCAGAATTGCAAGGAGTAACTATAACTCAAGGATCTTCAACAGGTATTCTCGTCAACGCATTAGAAAACAATTGGAACGCAACAATTGCAAGTTCCACAATCACTGAATTACAAGGAGTAGTGGTAAAACAAGGTTTGAAGTGGACAATAACTACGAACAGTGTAGGTATAGAGGAATCTGCAGGTGTAGTAGTAACACAAGGCAGTGCATCAGGTCTGTTGCATACTACTTTGGAGAATGTATGGACAATTGGAATGAGTCCAAGTGCAGTTATTAATGAAAATATGGGTTCGAGTGTTACGCAAGGTTTAAAATGGGCAATCAATATTCAAAGTCAAGGTATTACTGAAGCACAAGGTGTCGTGGTTACTCAAGGAACTTCATCTGGTTTGTTGGCGACGGCACTTGAAAACAGTTGGACTTTAAACATATTAAGTGCTGGTATTACAGAAACGCAAGGTGTTATTGTATCGCAAGGAAGTTTCAAAGGTACTCTAAAAACTGCACTGTCCAATAGTTGGACATTGACAATTAATGCTCAAACTATCAATGAATTGCAAGGTGTCACTGTTGTGCAAGGCAGTTCTACGGGAACGTTGAGTGTGGCATTGACCGGTGCAGATATGACGACAATTGTTATTGATGCTGCATCTAGTGTTGTATTTGACATCACAGCACCTGTAGAAATCAATGGTGGTACAACAACAATTTTAACGTCAAATGTAATAAATTCAGTGCATACAGGTGCAACCACATCTATTGTTATTGATACACAGTCACATGTACCATTTGATGCAAATACAGATTTACTTGTTGGAACCACTACAATTCTTGCCACAAATCTTGTCAGTGCTGCTAATACTGGGAAAACAACAGCTGTAGTCATCTCTGCACTTCCCGGCGTGACGTTCGACACTTCATTGGATTTAGTAATAGGAGGAGCAGTTGCGCATTCAATTGTATACACAAAGAATTTGATTAGCGCAGCATATCATTGGGATTCGACTGGAACTCTCAGACGCACATACACTGATGTAAGAGCATCTATTGAAATTGTAGTGTTGTCTGGAGTAGAATTTAATAATGCAGTTCATTTAGTTGTGGGTTCAACGATTGTTCCAGCGAGTCAATTAAATACTGCTGTGAATTCTGGTGGTACGACGTCAATTGTTATTGCAGCAACTTCTTCTGTAATATTTGACTTCACAACTGAATTAGTGGTTGGTTCTACAGTCGTACCCGCTCCTATATTAACAAATGCAGTGGCTTCATGGGATTCGACTGGTACGTTGAAAACTGCTTTGACAGGAAGTGATATGAAAGAGGTTTTAATCACAGCTGCATCTGGTATAACATTCGATACTGCAAGAAACTTAGTGATTGGATCAACTACAGTTCTTGCAAGCAATGTATACACAACAAATAATGATGGAGCCACAACATCCATTCATATTAGTGCAGCTTCCAATGTAGTATTTGATTCTTTGGTTGACTTGACTGTTGGGTCAACTATAGTACTTGCTTCAGATTTGATTGTTGCCAGCAATACTGGTGGAACTACATCGGTAGTCATCATTGCAGAGTCCGAAGCTATATTTACAACAACGTTGCCGTTAGTTATTGGTTCAACAATATTAGCTTCTAATAAACTGGCAACTGCTGTTCATTCTGGTGCTACAACATCTTTTATAATCAAAGCAGCATCGGGTGTAACATTTGATGCAGCTGCTGATATTGTGATTGGATCGACCACAGTTTTGGTTGCAAATCTAAACACTGCACTTAATACAGGTGCTACAACGCAACTAGTTATCATCGCAGAACCTGAAACTACCTTTGATGCATCAACTGATTTGCAAGTAGGTTCAACATCAGTATTGCATGGGTCTGTGACCAGTGCTACCAGCGAATGGTTAGCAACAGGAACGTTGGTTACTGAATTGTCTGGTGGTGTTGTGTCAATTTCTATTGCAGCCGCAAACGGTGTTGTTTTTGATACAACTAACAGTATGATTATTGGATCAACTGTTGTCTCTGGATCAATTATTTCGACTGCAACTAAAGTGCAATCAACTTTCAATGGAATCTTGACTTCAACTATGAATGGACTATCTGCATCTGTTTCAATCAGTACTCTTTCAGACATATCATTTCATACATTAACAGATTTGATTGTTGGATCAACAACTATTACTGCAGCAAGCTTGGCTTCAATCGCACAGACTGGTGCAACAACATCTGTTGTCATATCAGCAGTATCGAGTGTAGTATTTGATACTACCTCTGATTTAGTTATTGGAAGTAAAACTATTTCCGCTGTAGATGTCACTGGAGCTCTGAATACTGGTGCAACGACACAAATTGAAATTACTGTTGAACATGGATTGATGTTAGATTCTGTAACCAATTTAATAGTCGGTGGAACTACTGTTTTGGGTTCTGCTATTACAGATTCTTCATCTACTGAATATGACGGTGTGGTGACCAACCATGTGGATACTCGAATAGGTCTTTTAAGTTCGACTGTAGGAACTTCTTCTAATTTAATTCAAACTTTCAATGCAGGAACAGCAACTTTTATTGGATTGAAAATTGATGTTGCGGGTAGCGACTATCTTCTTGAATTTGCAGTCTCTAATTTATCTTATGCGTTCCCAGATTATGTAGCTACACCATACAGAGTTGAAGGATGCAGTCAATCTTTGCTTACAACACAATCTGAATGCATTGCAACAAACACTTGGAACAGTGTTGTTCTGGCTCATTGTTTGATACCAACATTGACGGAATATGCATGTTCTTTGGCTGGTTCGACTTGGATCCCAACTGTAAATGCTTCTTGCACTCAACCACTTTTAACAATTTTAGGTCAAGGTAATTGTACTGCAGTAAACACATGGGACGCTGGTGAATCTTTGAAAATTGGAAATGTATTTGAAGAACCTATTTTATATCATAATTTGACATTCAATGTGACTGCTCACATTGGTGTTGGTCCTGCCAATAATACTTTGGTAAAATATTTTCCTTATGGTTCTGTTTTAGGTGGCGAAGCTATCTTTCCGACAACCGAGGTGTGGCTTGTTGATGCAGGATTGAACTTGATTTCAAGTGATAGTGTCAGTCGATGTACGGCATCTTTGTATAGTACACCGTATCACGGTCGAGAAGAACATCCCGGATACGGTGTTGCTCGAATTGGTACTGAATTACTACCGTCGTTGGATTTTTCACATTCGTTTCTTGAGAACAAATTATTTAATCAAGGTGATAATCAGTCGTTGACGGTTGATTTTAAACAAGGAGTAGCTTCGTTCACAGGACTAAACGTTTCACATATTGGTGGACCATATGTCATTGAATTTAATGCAACTGCTCAAAAAGATCCTCGAAGTTCTCCAAATGATTGGGTTGGTTCGGTAACTGGTTACACTTCTCCATTCTATGTAGCAGAAGGAAAACCAAGACGACTTGAAGTTCTTCGACGTCCTTTTGCAGATATTGCTGGACGTACACCATTTCAACCACAACCTACTGTTGCTCTTGTAGATGCTGGAGGAAATACAATAAGAAGTGAAAACAACCATTACGTTACAGCAGAGTTGTACAGTACGACGCATCCCGATGGAGTAGAAGCTATGGTGTTGTTGGGTAAGACAACTATTAAATTTGAAGCTGGTATTGCTCAATTTGAAGATTTGGCGTTGGAAGATGCTGCAGTGGAATACATGATTAAGTTCACAACTACTGCTACTTATGTGACTCCTCGATATGCACCGATAGATGCAGAACCATTATCCGTTAAAATATCAGTAGCTTGTCGATACTCTGCTGTTAAAACAATTACGTCTGAAGATCCGCAACCAAGAGATGGTTTTGGGTATGCTGTAGATACAGAAGTGAATTACGATACCGATGGTGTCGCTAACGGTCGAATGCTTATGGTTTCTGGTTCGCCGTTTGAAGATAGACCAATCAGTGAGATTCAAACAGTCAGAACAAAAGCAGAGAGCATATCCTATGTAAGTGAAGTCCAAACGATCACTACTAGTGTCTTGCATATTCCTGAAATTCAACAGATAATAACAAGTGTATCACCAAACAATGCAATTAAAACGACAATTGTTCAGACTGGAGATCGAATAGATCTTGTACCAACTTTTCGACTACGTTGGAAGTACAACAGTTATCTGTCTGATTTTATTGTATTTGAAGATCCACCTCATAAACCAATCACAGAAACAGTAGACATACCATGGAATATTCTTCCTTCTGCTCTTGCCACTATACTTATGAGAGATTTTGCAGAACTTGGTATTGGCAATGTGGACGTGACACGAGAATCAAATAGTCAAGCTTGTAGTTGTTCCGGTTCTTTTAAATGGTTGGTGACATTTCGTGATATTCATGGACCTGTTCCAATTCTAACTGCGTATGATTCTGGTTTCTCTGTGTATGCTCCTGGTGCCACTATCATAACATCAAGAGTGCAAGAATCTCCTTCTGTCTCTGGTTTTTTTACACTTTCTTTCCCACATCTCATTCATACTGGTCATATTGGTCCAATTCAAGGTCCATTAACTTCCCGTAATATTCCTTTCAACACAAGTGCTGAAATGATGCGTACTATTATTCAAGAAGATCTATGGTCATACACTTCAGTCGATGTACAGGTGGTAGGTTTACTTGAAGTGCCTATTTTATATCTCGCTGGTGCATCCAAATTTAATGTTGTTGATTTTTCAAGAAAATGGACTTTAACTTTTGGTTCGGAAGAAATGTATTACGAAGTTCCACAATTGCTACCTACATCGACAGGTCTCTCTGGACATGGTGCCAGGGCAGTCGTTGCTACTTATGTGCAGGGTGCAGCTCCTGTTGGAGGTCATTTTTCTCTTGGTTTTCGTGGCAACGGAAACGTAGGTAAAATGTTGCGTTGGAACGCCACATCCAATGATGTGAAAGAAGCTTTAGAAAATTTAAATAGTATTTATAAAGTAGATGTCATACGCAGTGAACCGATGGGTGCCGATCGAAGTTATGAATGGACCATTACTTTTAATAGAGTCTCAAACGATGCTCGACCACGAAAAGAACGACATAGTCAAACAGATTTAAATTCTCCAATGTGGGCCGATGATCAAGATCAAGAGTATTCTTGGAATGATTGGATAGATACCAATGGCAATCTACGACCTTTAGATGTCAATCAAAGTTATACTTCCGGTTCTGATGTATCGGTTCAAGTTGGTGCGGTATACGATATGACAACATTAGTAGAACCAAATCATATGGATATTCCATCTTACGGTACATCAATGCGAAATCAAATATTGAACAATATTGGTAACAGCATGAAATCAGGAACGTACAAAAATTTTGGTGGTGCAGCCAAAAAATCAGCCAGAATGGGACATTATGGTAATGATGCTGGTGCAGCTTACATTTTTACACGTAACGAATCGCAACATCGATGGTCGCAACGCATCAAACTTCAAAGTATTGATACTACTGCAACCGATCAATTTGGTCATTCAGTATCAGCTTCTGGTACAGCAGTCCTTATTGGTGCTCCAGGAGCAAACGATGATGGACTTGTTGAACAAAAAGCATTTCGGTGTGTTGCAGATGGTGGGAATTTTCGTTTAGTATTTCGAAGCAAAGGTCAAGGACAATCAGTGACGAGCAAACAATACACACGCACGACCAATCAAGGTCCAGCACCTAATTTAGAAGTTCAACCAGAAGAAGGATATGCAGAAGAGAACGCACCAACCAAATCGTTTACAAAGGCTTTGTGGGCCGGAACATTAACTATTAAAGAAATGGCAGATGCATTGTCAGAAGCATGGTCTGTTGGACGTGTTGTTATACGTCGTAGGTATCCAAACAATGTGGCAAGTGGTACAACTGTTGATACAGCGTTTGAAGCTCAAATGTTAAATGATCCAAAAACTTCATCTCTCAATAGAAACATGACCGAAAACTCGAATTTTTTAAATACAAAAGTGTGTAGCAATGGTAATTTGGCAGAGGGTTATGTAGATCTTGTGATTTTTTTTCACTCTCGAACTGGAGGTTATTTACCAACCATTGTAGCTGAACCATCGCCGATGCACATGTTTCCACTCATCGTCAATGGTACTGCAGAACAAGCAAAAATACATGTTGCTGATCTAGTGCATGGAACACCAGAGAGAAGAAACGTTGGTGCAGCGCATGTCTTCCGATGGGATCGCCGAGCTTCCAAAGGACTTACATCCAGTGATGTATGGTATGAAGAAGCTAAACTTATGATTCCAACCGCAATGTCAAATACTGGAAATCAATTCGGATATCAAGTCGAACTTGAAGGTGGCACAGCCATTGTATCAGCACCAGGAGATCAACATCGTGGTCCAGATTCTGGAGCGGTGTATATTTTCAAACGAATCGTACCCTTTGAAGATAGCTCGAATTCTATTCCTTTACCAGGTGAAGCTATTTCGAGTCGAAGAAGAATTGCACAAGCAATAGATGCTCCGGAATGGATATTTTCACAACGATTGACAGCTCAAGATTTTTCATGCGGATTGAATTCAGATACGTTGCGTCCAGTTGATTGCTCTCCAACTGATAAATTGCATACAGGTCGTCGTTTTGGTAGTTCGATGCAACATTTTCAAGGTACTATTGTCATTGCTGAACGACCATTAGATTCGAGATGGGGTTCGTCTCGTGTTCTTGTTTACAGACGTTTGGTTGAAACCAGTATCTTTCAACCATCGCAAGTTATTTTAGATCCTTTTGTACCACCTTCGGGCACTGCATTGTCACCAATCACATTGACATCAATGTTTGGTTTTAGTATGGCTATTGATAAAGATACGTTGGCTATTGGTGCTCCTGGGCTTGGAACACCAAATCGTAAAGGTGTTGTTCTTTTGTATAAACGTGCAGAAGGTGAACTGAATTTTCCATTGGTATATGAAAGTCGTGTTGAAGCAGGATACGGATCTCAAGAAGGAGATGGTTTTGGAAGTCAAGTAGTCTTGGATATTTGTTCAGAAGCAGAAGCAAATCCGGAAACAACAGAAGGCAATGACATTTTGATTGTAGCTTCACATGCACAAGGTATTAGTCTTCCTGAATTGCGTCCTCGGAAGTTAGTACAATCAATTGTTACACAATCTACAGACAATGGCACATTGAGTGGTTACTTTTACGTAACTCGCTCCTATCGTCGACGAACAACAGTTAAGAGCGAGCTTGATACCACACTTAGTGGAAATTTCGATATTATTAAAGTTGGATCAATAGTTGAAGTCCGAAGACAAGGAAATGCAGGCATTCGTTACTTTGCAGCACGTGTTATTTTTGCACCGAATTATCGACCCGATCACCGCAATACAGGTAATCCTTCAGATATTGTCGACGATACATACATCGTTCGTTACGATAAAACAGGAGTCAGAGAAACTGGTGTTCGACGTCAACGCATACGAAGGCCGTCGACATTTACTACATCAACCAGTCGTACGCATACCGAAGAATTTGCACCTATTCATACACGTCGTGTTGCTCATGATGTAAGTGCTGCTGAGCTGTCTGTTATTTTTGCTGAAGATCTGGGTATGTATGGTGCCCGTATTCAACGATGGGGACCAGATCCAAACCAAGGATACATTTGGGTAGTTACACATCAACGAGAATATGGTGAAAATCCAGTACTACTTGGTGCCCGTACTTCAGGTGCTTTGGTATCTTCAATTGGTGGTAAAATTACTCAAGTCGGAACATCGTATGGCAGAAGCAATGGAGGTACAAAAATTGTTGTAAAAACTCTCAGTAAACCAGCCAGAATGTATCGTCGAAGTATCAATGTTTTCTTTCGCGATCGTAAAAAATTTATGTTGGAAGGTTCAAACACTTGGATCAAACATGGTGTCATGAGACCTATTTCAGAGGAAGGAAGATACGAAACCAAAGGAACTGATTTAATGGGTGCATCACCTGTTAATTCAATGTCCATGGCAAGTGGTGTGATTATTGTTGGAGCACCAAACATGGATTCTTACTTTTCTGGCAACAACGCTGGTGCCGTACAAGTATTTGATCTTTCTTATTTTAATCTTGCTTTTGAAAATCCTAGTTCTGGATTTCATACTGTCAACGAAGACGATGGACACATAACAATTAATGTCCGTCGATGTCATCATGGTGCAGGATATTGTCGTATAAAATCATTGCAGAACAGTGATCCAAGAACCATGCTTCAATATGCTGAATATATTGTTGGAGACGGTGCTGGATCCCGTGTTCCAGGTGCAATTGAACAAAAAACAGATTTGTTAGATCATCCATCACGTGATTATGCTGGTGAAGTATGTCCAAATCCAAATGGTGGCTGTGCAAGTACTGCTACTGGACGAGCGGAATGCCTTTATCGAACTAGATTTGGAAAAGCTGTCAATGATTGTTTGTGGATTCCTGGATCAAGTAAAATTTATCAACCGTCGTCTTTTGATTTTTCTGCAACAAGTGATTACGTTCCAGATTGGCAAGTATTTACGATGGATCCCAACAATGGCACTGCTTTGCTGTTTCAGTTCGATGTTATCATTACCAACGATCGTATTCGAGAATTTCCAGACGAACGACTCAATATGCGAATGGTTGTTCCTGGTATTGAACCGACATGGGGTGGCAACCAATGGACTACACTTGAAATTAAAGACGATGGTGATGGTGGTGTGGGTTTATCTTCTTATTATGAAACTTTGTCTGCATCAGAACCAGAACCATTGCGCAATCAAAGTGAAACTAAATGTGTGGGATCTCCGATTCATATTATTTCTCATGTTTCTTCAACTTTAGCTCGTTCAGCGGAATGTAAGAGTCTTACATCACATGTGTTGTGTCATGAAGTACCCGGTTGCTCGTGGTTTGAAGGAGCGACACCAGGAAAACTGAACGAAACTAATTTAAATGGACCATTACCTTCTGAATTTGCAAATAAAGAAAAGAATGCTAGTCGATTCAATGAATTTGGGAGTACAGTTGTCATTGATCGTGTACTTGGTAATATTGCTGTTGTTAGTGCACCTGAAACAGATATTGGAGGTCATCGAGAAACTGGTGCAGTTTACGTATATCACAAACGAAGTTCTCACGGTGTATGGGAACGTGTCAAAGTGCTTCATGCACCAGATCCTTGGTTTCGTTCGGGTACTCATTTTGGACGTTCTCTCGCCATTTCAAATGGGACTCTTGTTGTTGGTGCAGATCATCACTATCCAAATGAGCGTGGTACTGAAGCAGCTACCAATTCTCACCGTGCATATGTGTACAAATTGCAAGACTCGGCTGCACAACGAACTGGAACTCTCTGGAAACATGAAGCAAATTTGACGTGGCCATTAGATCATGTATTTTCAGATGCTAGTGGAACACGGTTTGGTGCAAAACATGGTGTGGCAGTATCGGGTGATTGGGTTGCTATTGGTGCTTCTGGTGATGAATCTGTCTTTCTTTTTCAACGCTGTTATGATTGTGGTATCACCGTCACTTGGGACTCTAGGCAACGTTTACGTCGACCTAATCATAACGAAGTCTTACTCAATGGACGTGATTTAGATAGTTCTGCAGAAGCAACTATGCATCAACGTTATTTGGCACGAGCGGACTACGGGGCATCAGTAGCTATGTGGAACGATACTCTGCTTGTTGGTTGTCCCGATGATGAATACGAATTGACAGATACATTGGATGAACCTGTAGATATCGATGAAGAAATTAAAGTCCGTGAAAACAAAGCATTTTATGGTCGTGGTTCAGTATATGTATATTTAATTCGTCCACAAAAAGCTCTTATTAAATCAAACACTAGTTGGGAGTTACAAACTACTCTACGAGCTCCAGATGCAAGTCAACGAGATCGTTTTGGTGAAAGCATAGATATTAATTGGGACTATGTTGTTGTTGGAAGTCCAGCCGATGCGATGAAACCTCGTACAACTTGGGATTTTGAAACTGGAAATTTAGTTGGATGGCACAAAACAGGTACTGCTTTTGATTTTCAACCAACTATTGGGGATAATTCCAATGGTCGTGCTGTTTATGGAAGATTTGCTAGTGCTGGAACGGATGTGCATGAAACAAAAGAAGAAATGTTGACCAGTGTTTTACATGATCCACAAATTGAAGAAAATCTTGTTTATTTACGTCGCGACTACATTAATCAACATGCATATCGTGGTAATCGTGGTCAAGAATCCAACAAACAACTCAAATACTGGATTGGAACATATGAGAACCGAACTCATCTAAATATATCAATGGGTATGGCTCAAGGCGATGTTCCACAAGGAACATTAACATCTGATCCATTTACAGTGGGTGGTAGTAGCATATCTTTTCTCATCGGTGGTGGGTGTGAAAAAGATGATGTACGTGTTGAATTGTTAATTGATGGTGAACAGTTTGTTTTTCCTCATGCAGATGCACCATTTTTACCAGATAATGCAGATGACTTGCGTACCTTGAAAGTTTTAATCGCAACTGGAGACTGCACTGAAAGTATGCAACGAGTCGTTTGGGATGTCAGCATGTGGATTGGAAGAACAGCACAATTTAGAATAGTGGACGCTTCCAGTCGAAAATGGGGACATATAAATATTGATGATATTCGTTTTGATTGGGGTAGTACTACAGATGGACCACATCATGGTGTAAGTGGAGATGGCAACATAACTTGTTCGAAAGGTCAATGTGGAGATCAAATGGGTCATAACGCTGGTGCTGCTTATTTATGGAGACGTGTTCGAAACAGTACTGTGGTTGTAGATATGGGAGCCGGTCGTGTTGAACGTGAACGTTGCGAACAATATTGTAATTCACATGGATGTTTCTTGGTAGATGTACCCGGTCAATTTGCCGGTCAACGTGCTTCACCTTTTTATACAGGTGACGCGCATAGTCATCGATACTCGGCTGAAATTAATCGATGGAACTGTGAATGGGATTTTGTGACAAAATTATTAGCCAGTGATCGTCGTCCTGGAGACAAGTTTGGAACGGACGTTTCCGTGAATGGCTATTCTGGTATCGTTGTTGTCGGTGCACCAGGTTCAAGAACAGTAGATCATTTAAATCGAGATTTTGTCGATATGGAACGCAAAGGACATCTTATTCCTGGCTATGGTTATGTTTCACACAAGTCCGGTGCTATTTATGTTTTTGCTATGGATGAAGAGTTGCGTTCAAGTCAAGGTTATTTATTAAAAGGACAATCGTGGAATGCCACTGAACATACGAAACTTCAACCACCACAAAAAATAAACAATGGTAATTTTGGTGCATCTGTAGCTGTTGACGAATCGTATCATACATTGACTGGAGCACCAAGTTCTCCTTCCTCTTTTGAAGCCTATAGTCCTGAAGCAGGATTGTCTTATTCGTACGATATTGAATTTCTAAATTTAAAATTTATAACAACCTATGTCAGTGTGATGGAATCAATATATTACCAAGGAGAACACCGGTATGATTTTTCAGAAAATTTTGTTGAAATTGAATTGACAAGAACAGGTGCATTACAACGTCCACTGTCTGTAGCGTATGCAACTTCCGATATTACTGCCATAGGTATTTCTGCCGCTGCTGCTGATTTGTGTTTTTCGTATTCTTCCGACCACCGTGGACAATGTGGTGATTACGTTCAAACTGCTGGAACTGTAACTTTTGATTCCGGTGTTTCTTTGGTTCATATTCGTGTCTATATTATGGAAGATTTTTGTCCTGAAGCGACCGAATATTTTAGATTACAATTGTCGGTGCCTGGAGGCGATGTTATATTAGGATCAGACTATTCTGTTACTGTTGAAATTAATGATGATGACAATGTAAAAAGAAGTAAGTCACCTTTGCTTTCACATTTTAGTGACGGTACAGATAGTAGTTTGAATTGTGGTAGAAGAGTTGTGGAAAGGACGGATCGGGATCTTCCTTTTTTGCATCGTGTGGAAGAACGGGAGGAAGTATTGAGACCGTCGATTGGTTCCAAAATGGCAAGTAAACAATATATGGCAAGTGATCGTCGAGGTTTTTATAATGATGGTAGTGTGAGAGATGAATGAAAGATGTGAATGAAAGATGTGTATTGTAGTGTAGGAATAGTTATGTAATAGTTGTGTAAAGTTGCTTGTGAGATTTTTAATAAGTACAATATAATACTAAAAAAATTGTTTGAATTAATAAATTGTACAAAAGAGAATTATTTTCACAGAATGATGAGTTCTCTTTTGAGTTAACAAAAATAATTTCAATTATGCAAGAAACCTGTACATGTACTGCGCTGCGCCATACGTTATGGAACCTATTTAACAACTGTTTTGTACGGTTAAAAAGTTTCTAACTGCACTCGGTACATTAATACAG
>MDTF01001084.1_pt1 | contig 16142 bp, 15 predicted proteins | sample 811191 | NCBI WGS metagenome assembly MDTF01 (sample SAMN05326649, study PRJNA326480) | marine metagenome | isolation source: seawater | place: Southern Ocean | collected 2011 | reverse complement strand
TGCTTAGAATGTAGTACTTCTAGGTATTCATTTTGTTTAGGTGTTTTTCCTGTGATAGATAATTTGCTTGTTTTAGCAACAGTAAAATTTTGAATATTTTTATTCACTGAGTTATTATTCATTTCCATATTTAATATTTCTTGAAAACTGTCTTGTTTTTTTTGATCTATATTTTTTAATTCTTTAGATAGTCGAATTATTGTATTTTTTATTAGCAATCTGTCTTTTTCATCTCCATTGATAATAATGACATTTCCTTTTTGAAGAATTTGTACATTAAGTTTTTTTTCACAATAATTGAGATTTTCATTATTAATACCAATTATTTCTACAATTAGAGGATTTTCTAGATTAATAACTGTTGAATTATTATTACCTATTATAAGGTGATCTGATTTTTGTTTTAGAATTTTGTTCAATACTTATTCATTATTTAATGAGATACAGTACCATATAAGCTCTTATGATTGCAAGTTTCAATTCCAATGGGAACTACATCACCAACAGCTAAGTGCTTGGCTTTGACATAAACTGGTTGTAAAAATGTGCTTCTACCAAAATAATACTCTGGATTGCTTTGGCTTTGGTTTTCAATAAGAACGTTTGTTATATTTTTATTACAGAACGATCTATTAAATTTCAACTGAATCTCTTGTAATTTTTGTTGTAAAGTTTTTAACCTAGCTTTTTTTTCTTCTAAAGGGATATCATCTTTTATATTTGCAGCTTTTGTCCCAGGTCTTTCACTATAGATAAAAGAATATGATTGCTTAAATTGAGCATAATCAATTAATTCTAATGTCTCTTGAAAATCATTTTCGGTTTCCCCAGGAAATCCAATAATAAAATCTGATGATATTTCAATATTTGGACGATAAGTTTTTAAGTCATCTATAATTTTTTTATATTCGTCAATACTGTATTTCCTATTCATGTTTTTAAGTATTTTGTTTGACCCGGATTGAACAGGCAGGTGTAAAAATGGCATAAGTTTCTCATTTGAGCCATGCAGCCTCATTAGCTCTTGATCCATATTGTTGGGATGTGAAGTTGTATATCTTATTCTCTTAACATTATCTAACTTACTTATCTCATCTATTAGTTTTGAAATACTATAAGTCATGTTTTTTTCATTCGTATAACTGTATGCATTTACATTTTGTCCAAGTAAGACAATTTCTCTTGTTCCTCGATCTAATAAAGATTTTGTTTCTTCAACAATATTAATAACTGACCTCGAATATTCTGGTCCTCTGGTAAAAGGAACTACACAAAAAGCGCAGAATTTATCACAGCCCTCTTGTATAGTTATATAAGACGATACTCCCTTAGGACTTTTTTCTTCATGAATAAAATCAAATTTTTCATTAATAATAAAATCAGTATTGATTTGTTTCTTTTGATACTCATTGTGAGCATCAATCATTTTAGGCAATAAATGATAGCTTTGTGGACCTAGCACAATATCTACATCTTTATTTTTTTTAAAAATTTCATCATTTTCAGCTTGAGCAACACACCCTACTAGAGCAATTGTTTTATTTTTATTTTTTTTTGTAACCCTTCCAATATCTGAATAAACTTTTTGAGCAGCTTTTTCTCTAATATTACATGTATTAAAAACGACTAAATCAGCTTTGTTAATATCATCACTATTTTTATATCCATCTTTTATCAATAGAGAGGTTATTTTCTCACTATCATATTCATTCATTTGGCAGCCATAAGACTTTACGAAAAATGATTTGTTTGTCATAAGGTGCTAGAATGCAGTGTATCTGTTAGGTTTGCAAGAATTGTGTCTTCACAATATGCACTTAACTTTTTTCTATCTCCAAACTCTTCAATTGTAACAGAATTGTGGATTTTAATACGTATAGTAATGTTTCCAGATATTAAATAACCTAACATTATGTTAATAACAGGATGTTCCCCAATCCATGCAATCTCTCTCCGGGTAGCTATGCCCATAGGTAAGCCATTTTTTTTTAAATAGCTCAAAGTAATTGGGTGAACTCTAATGTATTTTTCTTCGCCAGAAATTGGGCAAATATATTTTGAATTAGCTGATTCAAAAAAAGATGATTTGAACGTTCTTACACCACTTCCATCTGATGTAGTGCCTTCTGGAAAAAGAATTAAATTTTGTCCTTTTAAAAGTTTTTTTTGAATCTCGTTAGAATATCCTAACGACTTACTGGCTTTAGTATTATCAATAAAATATGTGTTATTTAAAATTGCTAATAGTCCAAATATAGGCATAACTTTAACTTCTTTTTTTGCAATAAATCTTGATTTAATTAAAGACCCTATAGTTAATATATCAATCCAGGACACATGGTTTGAAACATATAAATGTCCTATATTATTTTTGTTTTTTAAATGGTTGGAGCTTTCTTTATCTAAATCTATATTTATTCCTATAAAAAAATTTATGAACTTAAAAAAATGAAATGGTGCAATATATCTAAGCTTTAAGTTAAAAAAATTTGAAACAATTTGAATTGGTAAAATCACCAATACTGAAATTATGATTATCAACATTGATAATATAAAACTTATAATTTTCATTAAAATTTATAATTAATAATTTTATTTATTAATCTTTTTTCCATAAAGTTCTAACCTGTGATCTACTAGTTCAAAACCAAGCTCATCTGCAATCCTTTTTTGAATAGCTTCAATCTCAATATTTGAAAATTCGTACACATCACCACTATCAATATCAATCAAATGATCATGATTAGATTCTTGAATTGGTTCATAACGTGAGCGCCCATCTTTAAAATCATGCTTTTCAATAACACCATACTCTTCAAATAGCTTTACTGTTCTATAGACAGTAGCAATACTAATATTAGTATCTTTTTCAGAAGCTTTCATATAAATCAAATTAACATCTGGATGACCGGCGGGGTGACCACCAAGTTCAGTTATAATGTCAGCAATAGTAGTTCTCTGACCAGTCATACGTAGGCCTTTGTCTTGGCATATTTTCTTTAAATCGATCATTATCAAAATGTTTTAACATATATTGGATTTGGATTATATTTGTTTTCTGACAAATCAACTAAATTCTTATAACTCTTAATAAATATGTCATTATATATGTACATATTGGAATCTTGATTGAGTTTGCTAACTATTCTCAAGGGTTTTATAATCTTTCTATCCATTGAAATAACATCAAAACCATTGATATCTATTGATAAATCAATTTCAAAATTAATAACACTAATTTCAGATTTTTTTCCTAGTCTAAAAATATCTTGCATAAAAAATCTTTGATTATTTAAATGAATGAAAAATTTTTTGTTATTATTTGATTTAATTTTTGCATGATGCAAGTTTAAAAGGTCAAATAATGATATTCCACAAACAGGAATCTTAAGAGAAAGTCCTAATACCTTTGCAGCAGTTACAGCTGTTCTTATTCCAGTAAAGCTTCCAGGTCCATTCATCACAATTATTTTTGTTAAGTTATTGTAATCAATGCCTACACTATTTAGTAGAATTTCTATCTCTACAATTAAAGCCTCGGATACTTTTTTTAACCTTGGTTTATAGGTTTTCAAAAGTATTTTTTGCTTATTACCAAGAATAAGTTGTAGTCCTTTTGAACAATCTATCAATAATATCATATAATTGATTATCTTTATACTTAAGTTTATGCTTAGCACTAAAGTTAAATAAAATTTTTATAAAAGTATGCAACTATTTAAATTAAAAAACATAATATTTTATATTGTTATCTTTCATTTCGTTTTTTTTAACAGCTTATTGGCAGAAACTGAAGGTGAAAATGGTGCCAGTATATTTATGTACCATAGATTTAATGAATCAAAATATCCATCTACAAATATAAAAATGGAACAGTTAGAAAAACATTTAATTTATTTGACTAATAATGATTTTAATATTGAAACAATTGATGATATTTTAGAAAAAAAAAGTAAAAAAGAATTATTCTTACCAAAAACAATAGGCTTTACTGTTGACGACGCATTTTTATCTTTTTATAAAAATGGTTGGCCTATGTTTAAAAAATATAACATTCCAGTAACACTTTTTGTTTCAACAGATATAATTAACCAATCACACTGGAATTATATGAGTTGGGATAATTTAAGAGAATTTATAAATGATGGAGGATCTGTTGCTCTTCATAGTGCATCACATATGCATCTGACACAATATGATATATCAAAAATCAGAAAAGATCTTAATTCCTCAATTAATTCTATTAAGGAACAATTAAATATATCTCCCAAAGTTTTTGCTTATCCATACGGAGAAGCTAGCAATAAAATTATGAGTTTATTAAAAGATCTAAATATTGAATTTGCTTTTGGACAACATTCGGGCGTAATTCACAAAGATACGAATAAATATTATTTACCAAGATTTGCACTAAATGAAAATTATGGAAAAATAGATAGATTTATTTTTTCTGCAAATACTAAGCCTTTAGTTATTAAAAATTTTTTACCAAATAAAGTATTATTAACAAAAAATAAAATGCCTAAGATTCAATTTAGTCTAATATCTAAAATTAATGAAAACCAATTGAATTGTTTTTCTAACAGTGGTGGCAAATGGGGCAATGTGAATTTGGAAATAGACCAAGATAATAAAGTTACCTTGAATCTCAAGGAACCTTTTTTAAATGGCAGAGGTAAAATAAATTGCACTGCTAAGAAGAATGGGGATTGGCTTTGGTTTGGTCACCAGTTTACTATTAATTAGGTATTAAGTTAGCAACAGCATATGGAAGCCTATAGATTATAACTTCATCAAAATCCTGTAACTTATTTTTCACAATAATCTTTTCTAAAATTTTTGAGTATTCAGAATTTTCAGCGTACTTTGATAAAAATTTTATAAGTTTAACAGAATTAATTACATTATTATTTTCTCTATAATAATTTCTAGCCATTCTAAATTCAGAATAGTTACTATTAGAATTTAAATTTTTCATATATGAGGTTACTGATTGTCTTAAGCTATCAAAAGATTTTATTTCATACGTTTCTTCTGAATCTCTATTCTCTGGTACTATTCCACTTCCTTTGAACCAACTCCATTGACCAAATAAAGCATTACCTTCACTCACAAACCTTGAAGTACCCCATCCACTTTCAATTGCTGCCTGAGCTAATGCAATTGATACTGGAATTATATCTACCTTAATTAATAAATCGTTTACATGGTGGCTTTGAACCTTATATTTTTTAAATTGTTCTTTTAACCACAGCGCATTACTTTTAGTAATGTATCCTAAATCATCGTTCTGAATTTTTTTAATTCGGTTATTAGTAAACAAAATTTTATTATTTTCATTAATAATTAAAGGAAGTAGGGACTTTATAAATAAAGACTTCTTATCTTTTGTAGATTTTATTAAGGCAAAATCTTTTGGAAATTTATTAATTGATATGTCAGGAACTAATTTACTCTCTCTAACAGACTCAATGAAATATGAATGTTTTTCAAACATTGCTTTTAAGTTTATGATAGTAAATTGTTTATTTGCGTCTTCAAATTTTGATTCTAATTCTTCATTTAAATTATAGTTAACATCTTTTGAATTATTTTTTGAAAAAATTTCTACATTAATTAATTTTTTTTTCTTAAGATTACTTGAATAAGTACTATCAAACTTATGATAGTTTGGATAAGAAATCGTTATAATCACAATCGATATCAATGCTATTGATATACCATAAAATATATATCCTAAATGATAGGCTAAATAATTATTTTTTGCTAATTTTTTTAAAAAAATAAACATGTCTTTATACAAACTGTTCTACAGATTTAACTTCTCGAACATAATGCTTAAGTAAATTTTCGATTCCTGATTTCAAAGTCATAGTTGAGCTAGGACACCCTGCACAACTTCCTTGAAGAGCTAAATAAACAATGCCATCATGAAATTTTTTAAATTCTATATCTCCTCCATCTTGTGCAACTGCTGGTTTAATTTTTGAATCTAATAGCTCTTGTATCTGAAAAACTACCTCTTTATCTTCAGGATCAAATTCTGTTTTATTATTTTTTATTTCTTTTGATTTCTTTTCATTTATTACTGATTTTCCTGTACTAAGAAAATCTGCAATTTTTGTTAATATTGGAGCTTTAAGCTGATCCCATTCATACTTATTTTTATTTACACTAATAAAATCTAGCCCAAAAAATATTGATTCGATGCCATCAATATTAAATAATTGTGTTGCAAGATCTGAATTAATACAATCTTCTATTGAGTTAAACTCAAATGTTTGGCCTGTTACAATTTCTTGTTCCAAAATAAACTTTAGTGAATTTGGATTTGGAGTGGATTCTGTTTGTATGAACATAATGTTAAAAGTTATTTCTGATGTATATTTTAGAAATCAATCAAATAGAACAAATTCGATGAAATAATTTGTAAGTTGTTGTTTTAATTTAATATTTTTATTGTGCTCTTGAAGCTAAATCATCAATTTCTTCGCTAGATAGGCCACCAGGAATCACCACAATCGGAATAGGTAATTTTCCAGACTGCTGTCCTGCTAGCAATGAAACTAATGGTCCAGGATTATCACCATCTGATGCAGCCAAGACTAAAAACCTTACTTTTTTGTCTTCATTTAAAAACTTTATTATTTCCTCACTAACTACACCTTCTTTAATAGCTAATTCTGGAGTCTGTCCTGATATATTAAATGCTACTTCAGACCATTCTTGTAATTTCTTCTCTGCTTCTGTCCGTGCTTCTTGTTGAATAATATCCTCAACCGCTTTCCATTGCTGAGTATCAGCATATTCGATTACACTTAATAGAACTAAGCCTCCTTTAGTATTTGAAGCTCGGCGTGATGCAAATTGGACAGCAACATTTACTTCTACCGATTCATCAATAATAACTAAAAATTTTGATCTATGATTCATGATTTTACAAATCCGACTATATCATAAATATCTTTTAAAACTAATTCAGATTTATTTCTTGCCTTCTCAGTACCTACTTGCATTATTTGATTTAAATAGCCTTTATCTTTCATTAATTTTTTAATTTCATCACCTATTGGAGAAATTTTTTCAACCAATGCATCTGATAGATCATTCTTAAAATTTGAAAAATTTTGACCTTCATATTTGGAGATAAGTTCTTGTTTTGAGAAACTAGTAACTCCAGAAAAAATATTTAGTAAATTATTCACTTCTGGCATCTCAGTAACTTTTTCTTGCGAACATGGCATTGGTGTATCTGCAGTTTTGGATTTTTTAATTTTCTTAACTATAGTGTCTTTATCATCTTTTAAATTTATCCTGGAATAATCAGATACATCAGATTTACTCATTTTAGAAGTGCCGTCCCTTAGAGACATTACCCTCGAAATTTCTTTTTCAATATATGGATCTGGTAATGGGAAAAAATTCGGAGATTTGTAGTCATTATTAAATTTTTGCGCAATATCTCTTGTTAATTCTAAATGTTGTTTTTGGTCGCTACCAACGGGTACGTGAGTTGCCTTGTATAAGAGAATATCTGCTGCCATTAATGTTGGGTAGGTGAATAAACCTGAGCTGACATTTTCAGAATTTTTTCCAGATTTTTCTTTAAATTGAGTCATTCTATTCAGCCAGCCCATCCTACATATGCAGTTTAAAATCCACGCTAATTCAGCATGTCCAGAGACTTGGCTTTGATTAAAGATTGTACTTTTTACAGGATCGATTCCACTAGCTAAATATGTAGCAGTAACTTCATAAGTATTATTTCTGAGTTCGTTTGGGTCTTGAAAAACAGTTATCGCATGAAGATCTACGACACAAAATAAACATTCGTTTTCATTTTGCATAGTTGCAAAATTTTTAATGGCACCTAAATAATTACCTAAATGTAGATTTCCTGTAGGTTGAACTCCAGACAAAACTGTTTTTTTAATCATTTTTTAAAAACTCCAATTTTAAACTATCATAAGAAAATGGTTTATAAAAAGAAATTAATACAATGTAGGTTATGATTGATGTAAGTACTACAATAAATAAATAACTTAATTTAATCAAAAAATTTGCAATTACTAATTTTGAATACAATTCAACAAATATAGATAATAAAATTCCTATAAACAATGAGGCTGAAATTATTACCATAAGTGGTGTAATTATTTTTTTGCTGTGAGTAAATAATCCACACACATGTAGGTGTACATACATTAAAATAATGTTTAACCAACTTGAAATTGTTGTTGCAATTGCGATACCTATGAAGCCATAACTTTTAAATAATATAATACTTAAAATGGTATTAGTAATAACTGTAATTATAGCAAATATTAGTGGAGGTTTAGGTTTTTCATTTGCAAAGTAGATAGGGGTTAATATTTTAGTTAATATAAAAGCTATTAATCCTAAGGAAAAATATTTGAGTGCATGTGCAGTAGAGGCTGTTGATAATTCATTAAAACTGCCTCTTTGAAATAAAATTTCCATTATAATATTAGGCATTATAAATAGAGCAATTGATGCCGGAACAGCTAATATTAATGAAATTATTATTGTTTTTTCGATTAGAGCAGATACCTCCAAACTAGATTCATTTTTTATTTTCTTAGAAAGGTTGGGTAAAAGTGTAATACCTAATGCAATTCCAATAAGTGCTAAAGGTAGTTGATATATTCGATCTGCATAATATAAATATGAAACTGCACCTACTTGATATGAGGCTATTATAGTACCTATTAAAATATTTATTTGTAGTAATCCAGAAGAGAAAATACTTGGAATAAATAATTTATAAAACTTTCTTAGTCCATCTATATAAAAACTTTTTAAAAAAGATATTTGTATATTATTTTTTTTTATTGAAAATAATAATAATAATAACTGTAGTACACCAGCCAGGATTACACTCAGTGATAAAGTTATAAGTATATCTTTTTCAAAGTAGTATGCAATCACAACCGCTAGAATTAAAACTATGTTAAGCAATATTGGTAAGGCAGCAGATAAAGCAAATTTTCCATGTGCATTTAATATTGAAGAATAAATTGAGCACATAGTTATCAAAACTAGAAAAGGAAAAATAATTCTAGAAGAAGTAATAAGTAATTTATATTTTTCAGAATTTTCAATAAATCCTGGTGCTAATATACTTATAAAACTGGGCATAAAAATTTCAGTAAAAATGACAATAATACTTGTAATAAGAAATAAAATTAAAGATATATTTCCTGCAAATATATTGGCAGGAGAATTTTCTGATTGATTTAATAATCTTGAATAAACTGGTATAAAAGATGAGTTAAGTGCTCCTTCTGAAAAAATTCTTCTAAAAGTATTTGGAAATCTAAAGGCCACATAAAAAACATCTGCAATTAATCCAGTTCCTAAAAAATTAGCAAATATAATATCCCTCGTAAATCCAAAGAGCCTACTAATAAGGGTAAAAAAGGAATATATAGCTGATGACTTTAAAGTATTCATCTTGTATTGGTAAATTCTTGCATTTTAACATTATATAGGTTTTGAATTTGAATAGCATAAAAAAACCTATATAACTAAATTAACAATATAAAATATTATGAAAAATAAAAAAAATTCACAGCATTTCAGTGATTTAGAAGCTCTAAAATTTCATTCTGATGGAAAGCCTGGGAAAATAGAAATAAGGCCAACTAAGCCCCTAGATACTCAAAGAGATTTATCACTTGCCTATTCACCTGGTGTCGCAGCACCTGTAAGAGAAATAGCTGAAAATCCAGATTCAATTTACGATTATACTATTAAGGGTAATCTTGTAGCAGTTATTACTAATGGTACTGCAATACTAGGGCTAGGTAATTTAGGCGCTGCAGCGGCAAAACCTGTTATGGAAGGAAAGGCTGTTTTATTCAAGAGATTTTCAGACATTGATTCTATAGATTTAGAAATTGACACAGAAGACACTGATGCATTTATAAATTCTGTAAAATATTTGGGACCATCTTTTGGAGGTATAAATTTAGAAGATATAAAAGCACCTGAATGTTTTATTATTGAAGATGCTCTTAAAGAACAAATGGATATTCCAGTTTTTCATGATGATCAACATGGTACCGCTATAATCGCAACAGCTGGAATCATAAATGCTTTAGATTTAACGGGGAAAAAATTAAAAGATGTAAAAGTTGTTGTTAATGGTGCTGGTGCGGCTGGAATTGCTTGTTTAGAACTTTTAAAAGCAATGGGTTTACCAAATAGTAACGCTATTTTATGTGATACTAAAGGGGTTATACACTCTGATAGAAAAGAAAATATAAACCAATGGAAATCAGGACATGCCATTAAAACAAAATTAAGGACGCTAGAAGAAGCTTTAGTTGATGCAGACATTTTTTTAGGCCTTTCTGTTGCTAATATCATGAGTCAAAAAATGGTTAAATCAATGAATGAGAAACCAATAATATTTGCAATGGCAAATCCGGAGCCAGAAATTTTACCTGAATTAGTTAAAGAAGTTAGGCCAGATGCAATTGTTGCAACTGGTAGATCAGATTATCCTAACCAGGTAAATAATGTTTTAGGTTTCCCATATATATTTAGAGGTGCTCTTGATGTAAGGGCTACCACTATTAATATTGAAATGAAAATTGCTGCTGCTGAGGCAATTGCCTTACTTGCAAAAGAAGATGTGCCTGATGAGGTGGCAAATGCTTATCCTGGAAAAAGACCACAATATGGTGCTGAATATATTATTCCTTCTCCATTTGATCCTAGACTAATTTCTAAGGTTCCAATGGCGGTAGCAAAAGCAGCCATGGAAACAGGTGTCGCTAGAAAAGCTATTGTCGATACAGAAACTTATGGTTCTCAATTGGCTGCGAGACTTAATCCTTCAGCTGGACTGCTTCAAGGAATGTTCCAAAGCGTCAAAGAGAATCCTAAGAGGGTAGTTTTTGCTGAAGGTGAAGAAGAAGATATGATTCGTGCGGCAGTAATATTTTATAATAGTAAAATGGGCACCCCAATTCTAATTGGAAGAGAAGAAATAATTAAAGAAAAAATGAATGAAATAGGCCTTGAGTTCTTTGATCAAATGGAAATTCATAATACCAGAGATAAGGCCGCTCATACCAGATATGCTGATCATATTTATGATAGGTTACAAAGAAAAGGTTTTTTGAAAGAAGATTGTTTAAATCTTCTTATTAAAGAAAGAAATGTTTTTGGAGCTTGTATGGTTTCGCTAAAAGAAGCAGACGCAATGATATGTGGTCTTAATAGAAGTTATGCTGTTACACTTGAAAGTGTTGAATATGTTCTTGATCCAATTCCAAATAAAAGAATTTTGGGTCTTACGGTTATGATTTGTAATGGCAGAACTATATTTGTTGCTGATACGAATGTACATGATATGCCTAATGGTGCAGAGCTAGCAGATATAACTGAACAAAGTGCTAAAGTTGTAAGAGAAATATTTAATATAGAGCCAAGAGCGGCTTTATTGTCTTATTCAAATTTTGGAAAGCCATTTACTGAGAGATCTGCCTATATTCGAGATGCTTTAAAAATCTTAAATAAGAGAGATCTTGATTTTGAATATGATGGAGAAATGGCTGCTAATGTCGCTTTAAATGAAAATTTATTAGCCCTTTATCCCTTTTGTAAATTATCTGGACCAGCAAACTTATTAATTATGCCTGCAATTCATAGTGCAAGCATATCGACAAAACTTTTACAGGAGCTTGGTGGAGGTGATTTAGTTGGTCCTTACCTGGTAGGATTTAATGAATCTGTTCAAATTGCGCCTTTAAGTGCAAGTGTTGCAGATATGGTTAACTTAGCAGCTTTGGCTTGCTTTAAACAATTAAACTAGTTTATCCCAAATAATTTTTGATATGTCTATCTTTGAAAGTTGTTTAATTTCTCTAATACAAGTTGGAGAGGTAACATTTATTTCAATTAGATGTTTTCCAATTATATCTATACCAACAAAAAATAGTTTTCGTTTTCTAAGTTCTGGCCCAATGGCATCACATATTATTTTATCAGATTTAGAAATAGTTGTTTTTTTTGCAGAACCACCAACATGAATATTAGAGCGTATTTCATTTACCTTAGGTATTCTTGCAATTGCACCTACTAGCTTACCGTTAACTAAAATAATTCTTTTGTCTCCTTTAATAATATCAGGAAGATATTTTTGAACTATAAATGGCTCTTTACTATTAGAAGTAAAAGATTCAATTATTTGATTTAAGTTTAGATCATTATTTGAAATAAGAAAAATTCCTGCTCCACCATTTCCATAAAGAGGTTTAATAACGGCTTTTCTATATTTTTTTAAAAATTCAATAACCTGGTCACTAGACCGGGTCACTATCGTCGGAGGAATCAGCTGAGGAAAATTAAATATCAGAATTTTCTCAGGAGAGTTGCGTATTCCTATTGGATCATTAACTATTCTTGTTTTATTTGAGTCTATTAATTCAAGTATATGTAATGACGTAATATAAGCCATATCATAAGGCGGATCTTGTCTAATAAAAATGACATTCATACTAGAAAGTTTTAAGGTTTTTTTCTTAGCACATTTATACTTGGTACAGTCTTTAATGTTAAAAGTTATAAAACAAGCTTGTGCATATACCTCATCATCTTTTATAAACAAATCATCGGGTGTATAAATATAGTTTTTATTATGTCTGGACTGTGACTCTAATATTAATGAAATTGTACTGTCTAAAGTAAAATTTATTTTGGACAAATCGTCCATTTGAAAAGCTACTTTCATTTTTTTAACTAAGAATATCTTTCAGTCTAACATAACTGATAACACTTTGGACACCATAGGTATCTTTACTTATATTTATAACTAAATTTAGCTCTTCTTGGTTTTGTGCAATACCAATTAAATAAACAACACTATTAACAACTTCAACTGAATAATTTAAATTTAAAATATTTTTTTCTAATAATAGCTTTGCATTAATCTTAGTTTTCATAATTAAATCATCAGCATAATCTAGAATACCTTCATTATTGCTTATCTGGATTTCATTAATGACTTCATTGACTCCATCAATACCCCAAGCTAATTTTGTAGCCTCGATTCTTTCATCTATCTGTTCTACAGCTCCCGTCAATAGAACTCTTCCTTCCCTAACCTCAATACTAACTTGAAAAAAAATATCTTCATTAATACTAAAATATTGATTTTTAAGTTGAGCCAATATAATTGTATCTTCCACATAATTATTAAAAGACCTCTCTTCTTTATTAACTAAAACAGCTTTGGATATACCAGTTATATAAGCAGTTTGGCATCCAGAAATTAGCAATGATAAGAAAAATGATATAATTAATTTGTAGTCAGTAATTTTTTTCATATAATGATTAATACTTAAGTAGTAAAAAATTTTCAATTAAATACTTATTATTTATTATCGATAATAAGTTGGTAAATAACTCTTTTTGATACGTTCAATTTATTTGAAATCTTAGTAACTATCTCTCTATCATTCAAGGTCTTCCTATAAAGGTCTATTAACACAGCTATTTCTTCATTATTAAATTGATTTTTTTTATTAAGTTCCTTGCCTTCTATTACTAATGTTATTTCACCCTTAATACTTACTCTTTCATTAAATTGATCATAAACATGTTGGGGCACACCTCTAACAACCTCCTCATTTTTTTTAGTTAACTCTCTAATTACGGCAATTTTACGATTAGGGACTTCATTTATTAAGTGTAATAATAATTTTTTTAAACGATTTGCTGATTCAAATATAATTATTGACTCACTAGAATACATTATTCTTTCTAAAAAATTTTCTTTAAGTTTTTTGATTTGTGGAAAGAATCCTAAAAAAGTGAATTTACTCGTATCTATTCCTGATACTACAATACTTCCTAAAACAGAAGAAGCACCAGGTATTGAATAAATTGGAATTTTTTCTTCAATACACTTTTTAACTAAGGATTCTCCAGGATCTGATATGAGTGGCGTCCCAGCATCAGAAATAATAGAAACTATTAATCCTTCTTTCAGCTTTCTTAGTATATTTGGTATTTCTTTTGTTGAATTAAACTTATGAAAAGCTTTTAATGTATTCTTTATGCCATACTTTATTGTTAACTTTTTGCTTGTTCTTGTATCCTCACACAATATGATTGAAGATAAAGATAAGACAGACAATGCACGTATGGTTATATCTGCCAAATTACCAATTGGCGTTGATACTACATATAGCCCTGGTAAGAAATTATCCTTATTAATTTGATCAATGATGGCTGCTGTATTTAAATTTAAATCCATAAAATTGCTTTATAAAGATTATCTTAATTATAGCATTATTCTAACATTATTTATCCCATTTTTATTTTATGGATGTGAAACAGTACCATATGAAAATAAAGTATCTGCATATGAAAGATTAAATAAAATAAATGAGACTATTATTAATAAAGACAAATCTATTGTTAAAAAGATTAAGGTAGGCCTACTTTTACCATTAAGTGGCACAAATTCAAAAATTGGTAAATCTCTTTTGAAAGCTTCTCAACTGTCCTTAGCTAAAACTAAAAATAATAATATTAAATTATTCATTAAAGATACTGAAAATAAAAATAAAAATATAATTAGCTCGTATTATGAATTAATTAATGAAAATGTTGATATTATACTTGGGCCACTATTTTCTAAAAATATTGAGTTAATTAATCCTATATCTGCAGATGAAAAGACTATTATTATTACTTTTTCAAATAATACAGAAATAAAAAATAAAAATACATTTATATCAGGAATAACTCCTGAAAATGAAATTAAAGAGATTTTAAATTATGCAATAACTAATGGTAATAGTCGTTTTGGAGTCATTTTACCCAATAATCTGTACGGACTAAGATCTAAAAAATTAATTGAAAATTTATTATTAGAAAATCAAGGTCGATTAGTAAAATTAGTTCTATATGATCCTGAGAAACCTAATTTTTATAAAATAGCTAAAATAATAGGTAATTATGATCAAAGAAAATTTGAATTAGAAAAAAAATTAATGGAATTAAAAAGTATGAATACAGCAGATTCAGATAGAAAATATAAAATATTAAAAAACAAAGATACACTTGGAGAACTGAATTTTGATAGTCTCTATATAGGTGCTGAAAATATAGAACACGTATCTATGTTGGCTTCGATACTGCCTTATTATGATGTTGATCCAAAAAAAGTTATGTATATTGGTAATTCTCTATGGTCAAATAATATCGCACTCAAAGAGCCCGCTCTTGAAAAAGGAATTTTTCCAAATATTAATCAAATTAAATATGAAAGTTTTGAACTTGAATACCAAAGTACCTTTCAGAATAAGCCACATAAGATTTCATCTCTTGCATATGACTTGATTGGATTAATTTCCTCACTACAAAAAAATAATCAGAATATTAATATTCATAATCTGACTAATATCAATGGATTCGTAGGTAGCAATGGACTATTTAGATTCACAAGTGATGGAAATATTGAACGATCATTATCTATTTTTCAAATAAAAAATCAGAAAATTAGAGAGATAAAAAAAGCAGACTTAAAATTTAATTAAATATTTTTTAAGTTTATTAAAAGCTATTTGTCTATGGCTAATTCGCTCCTTGTAAGAAAAGCTCATTTCTCCAAAAGTTTTTTTGTATTCATCAGGTACAAATATAGGGTCATAACCAAAACCATTTAATCCCCTTGCAGGAAATTGTAAGTGACCAAATACTTTTCCTTCAAATGAAATAGTTTTTCCAGTCGGAAAACATAAAGTCAAAGCACAACAAAAGTGAGCTCTACGTTTTCTTTTAGAGTTTGAAGCAATTTTGTTTAATTCTTTTTCAACTCTTTTTATAGCTAAATCAAAATCTTTATTTTTTCCAGCCCACCTGGCAGAATATATTCCTGGTTTACCTTCTAATGAATTTATACATAAACCACTATCATCTGCTAATGCAAGACAGTTAGATTTGTCTGCAACAGCCTTGGCTTTTATAATAGAATTAGCTATAAAAGTTTTTCCTGTTTCTTTAGGTTCAGCAATATTAAGATCTGAAGCTGAATAAACTTTAAATTTAAAAGGTTTTAAAAGATTTTTTATCTCTTTAATTTTACCATGATTATGACTAGC
>MDTF01005857.1_pt1 | contig 16145 bp, 15 predicted proteins | sample 811191 | NCBI WGS metagenome assembly MDTF01 (sample SAMN05326649, study PRJNA326480) | marine metagenome | isolation source: seawater | place: Southern Ocean | collected 2011 | reverse complement strand
CTGCAGTAAATTTTTTTTATTTAATATTGCTCTACAAATTATATCTAAATTTTAGTCTTTGCTATTACTAAGAATATCTAAAAAATTGCTGCATATCAAAAAGTGGGAATGTATATTTTTTTTCTAAGATTGTACCAATTTTTATCGATCTTCTAAAAAAGTAATGATACTCAAATTTCTTGGCATTTATATGGTTTTTTTATCTAACTTATTTATAAATGGTAGTTTATCTAATAATAAATAGTACTCTTCAATATCTTTTGGCTCAAACACTAGATTCTTATTTTTGGTTAGAGCTTCTCTAGCAGTAATTATAGGAAATCCTCTAGCGGAATATTCAATATCTATTTTAGTTACATAAGTTAACATTACATTATTGCAATTAAAATATTTTTAATAGTCTCTTTTTTAAAAAAAAATAGGTATTTCTTTTTTAATAATTTCGTTCAATTAGGCATACCTTTTGGATAATAGTTTATTAATGATTCGATAAAATATTTAACTTTTGAGAGCATTTATATACTTTGCCAATAAAAGTCTTAATTTACTAAAAAAATTTTTATTATAAACTGTATTAAAAACATACAGATCTTTTTTAAAATTTACTTTAATTTTTTTTGGATGTTTCAAGGGTTTGTTTAAACTTTTATTGGAAATCTCTAACTTTATATCTAAATTTTTTGTATTAGTTCCACTAGACAACCCTAGATTCTTAATGAGATTAATTTTTGGTGTGACTGTTAATCCTTTATTATTCCAGATACTAAATAAAAGATAAATTGCCCAAGAATTAAGTTTATTATTTAACACACTATAATACATATTTTTCCAATATTTTTTTTCTTTTGGAGAACTTTTCATCATCTCAAATTCTGAATTGATAATTTTATTTTTCCAAAAAACATCCTCTCGTTTAACGTCAGTCCAGGTTTTTTTCCATGTTGCCCACCCCCAAATATGACTATATTTTGAAAAATAATAATCCTCATCTACTTCTATTTCATTTGAGTTTTGAAAATTATTTCCAGTTATAAATTTGACTCTATCTGAATTTTTATATTTTTTGAGCATTGCCTCGCAAAAATAAAAGAAATCTTTATGTGGTAAACAATCATCTTCTAAAATTATAGCTTCATTTGTATTATTAAAAACCCAGTCTAAACCAGTAAAGAATCTATTTTTTAAACCAAGATTTTCTTTTGAAAAATTTCTATATAATTTACAATCCCAATTAATATCTTGAACAATTTTTTTTACTTTTAGGCATCTTATTTTATCTTGTTTATTATTTTTTCTAGGACCATCTAATATCAGAAATAATTTTGATGGTTTGATTTTTTTTATATGTTCAAATGTTTTTTTTGTAATTTCTGGTCTATTAAAACATACATACACGATTGGAATTTTAAACATTGTATATTTCTTTCATTGAAGAATTTTTTATTTATAATATTGTTTTACAATTTTTTACCTTATTAAACATCTTTTAATTTTTTGGTCTGATTAATCTAACTTCATTAAAAAATTTTAATGTTTCAACTGAGGTATCAATTTTTACAAATTGAAGTGTTTTCACTTTTATTTATTAAATATTAATGTAAGATTTCTTATTTATAATATAAAAAAATTTATTTAAATAATGATCAGGCCAAAATTTACAATCGTGACCAATATTAATAGAAAAAAACCAGTTCTAGATAAAGATCTGGAAATAATGAATCTTAAAAAAATACCTCTTCCTAACTGGATTGAACTAATAAGATAATGAGTGACATTGGACATAACAACCCTCCTCTAGATCCTAAAGAAACAATACAAAATAATATTAATAGAAAAAAACCTATACTTGATAGAGACCCTCAATTTTTTAATAATATACCAATTCCAAGCTGGATTGAATTGAGCTTAATAGATGTTTGCAATCGTGCATGCTCCTTTTGTCCTAAATCTGATGAGTCAATTGCGCCTAATACTCATCAAAGAATGACTATGAGCCTAATCGATAAATTGGTTAATGACTTAAAAAAAATAAATTTTGAAGGTGCTTTTTGTTTATGTGGATATGGAGAGCCAATGCTGCATAAAGAGCTTTATGAAATTATTGATAAACTTGGAGTTATAGGAGGAGTAGAAATTATAACTAATGGTGATTCAGTAAATAAAAAAACACTTCTTAGAATATACGAATCCAAAGCGACAAAATTAATAATCAGTCTTTATGATGGGCCAGAACAAATTTTAAAATTTAAAAGTTTAATTAAAGAATTAAATATTCCAGAGAATTTTGTAATACTAAGAGATAGATGGTACAGCGATAAAATCGACTATGGAGTTAAATTAACAAATAGAGTAGGAACTGTCAGTATTGGTAATCAACCAGAAGTTAAAAATTACTCAAAAAGTAAATGTTTTTACACCTCATACCAAATACTAATTGATTGGAATGGAGATGTTTTCCTTTGCCCACAAGACTGGCAAAGACGTCAAACAATGGGTAACATTATGCAAACAGAAATTTTTGATATATGGAATGGTCCTATTCTTTCAAAATATAGAAGAAAATTATTAAGCGGTAATAGAGATTTAAATCCTTGCAATCAATGTAATGCTGATGGAATGGTGTATGGTGAAAAACACTACAAAGCATGGGAAAAATTGTAATTTCAAAATTGTGTTAATTTAAAAATAATAATTTTAGATATTCAAGATGAAAATTTATATAAAAATTAAAAAATTTGATTTTCAAAATTCTAGGCAACTGATTAAGGAAATTAAAAAAAAATTTATATTAAGTCATTGGATTACTAACACTATAGAAAAAATAGAATTAAAAAAAACTATTAGTTTACCTATCGAATTGATAAGCATAAATTTAAAAGAAGATCTAAAAATTAACAGTCCTAAAAAATTAAAAGATGTTTATAAAAAATTAAAAATAAAAGGTTATAAATTAGTTTCGCCAGAAATCGCGATTTATTCAAGCTTATATTTGAAAAAACAAAAACCTGGCAGCTGGTTGCGATTTGCAGTTCCACTTAATAGCATGGTAGATGATGATGGAATACCTCATTTGCCTAAAATAGGATATGGATTAAACAAAAGGTTTATTGAAACTTATTGGTCCTATAAAGATGCCATTTTTCACCCACATAATAATTTTATAGTCATGAAATAATATGAGCAAGAATTTTCTTAAATTAAAAAATAAAGTCTTAAGAAATAGAATTGTATTAGCGCCAATGTGTCAATATAGCTCTTTAGATGGTAACCCTTCCAATTGGCATCATATTCATTACGGTAAACTAATGCACTCTGGTGTGGGAATGTTAATGATAGAAAGCACAGCAATAAGTTTTGCAGGTAGAATATCTCTCAGAGATCTTGTTCTTAATCAAAAAAAACAAATACCAAAATATAAAAAGTTTGTTGATTTTTTAAAATCTCAAAATGATATTCCAATTGGGATACAGTTATCTCATGCTGGCAGAAAGGGTTCGTCAGAAATACCTTGGATAAAAAAAAATAGTCCATTAAAAAATAAAGCATGGGAAACTTACGCACCGTCTGCAATAAAAAGATCTGAAAGTTGGCCCACACCTAAAGTTTTGACAGTCAAAGAAATTCAAAAAATTAAAAAAGAGTTTATTGATTCTGTGTCTAAAGCAGAAAAAGCAGGATTTAATTGCGTGGAGATACATATGGCACATGGCTATTTATTACATCAATTTCTTTCACCCATTTCAAATAAAAGAAAAGACATTTATGGTGGTTCAGAAAAAAATAGATTTAAACTACCGTTAGAAATAATAAAAGAAATAAAAATAAAATTTAAAAAATTAATAATTGGTTGCCGTGTAACAGGTAGTGATAGATTAAAAGATGGTATTGACATCAAAGAAAGTATTAGGTTTATTAAAGAGCTTGAAAAACTTAAAGTAGAGTATGTTTGTGTTAGCAGTGGTGGCATTCTACCAATAACTAATCTTAAAATAAAAAAAGGTTTTAATGTTGATTTGTCTAGTAAAATTAAAAAAAAAACTAAAATCAAAGTAAGAGTGGCTGGGAAAATAACTGATATGAAATATATAAAAAAACTAATTAAAGAAAAAAAAACAGATTTAGTTGCTTTAGGTAGAATTTTAATTGCGGAACCAAATATAATATTAAACAAAAATAAGAAATTGATACCTAGTCAATATAATAGATCTTTTTAATGAAATTAAATATTCCACAACTAAAAATATCTAAAGGTTTAAATTCTAATATTTGGGATTCACAGCAAAATAAATTTATAGATTTTTCAATGTCAAATGGGGCACTTTTATTGGGTCATTCTAATGCAATTTTTAAAAAAGAGATAAAAAAAAAAATAAATTTAGGGTCGAATTTTTCAACCGAGAATAAAGATCAGTTAGCTTATTCTAAAAAAATTAAAAACTATTACAAAATTTTTGAAGAAATTTATTATTGCAATTCTGGATCAGAAGCTAGTCTTAGAGCATTAAGAATCTCTAGAGCTATTACAAAAAAAAATAAATTTGCAATGATAAGTGGTTCGTGGCATGGGTCAGTAGATAATTTTATGTTCGACTTAAATAAGAAAAATATCAAAATTCCATTGTCAGATGGAATTGATAATTCGAAAAAAGACGTTTATATGCTACCTCAAAACAATCTAATAAAATCAATAGAAATACTCAATAGAGTTAAAAAAAAAATTTGTATGATAATTATTGAGCCCATCCAAAATAGCTTTCCATCTGAGCAGAGCATGAAATATGTTAAAGCAATTTATGATTTTGCAAAAAAAGAAAATATCTTGGTCGTATTTGATGAAGTGGTCACAGGCCTTAGAGTCAAAGATTTAGCAATATTTAAAAAATACAAACTAAAACCAGATATTGTGCTTTTTGCCAAATGTTTTGGTGGAGGTCTTCCCATTGGAATAATTGGAATAAATAAAAAAACTTTTATTAGAATGAAAAAACTCAATAATAAAGTATTCCTGGGGGGTACTTTTTCTGGAAATCCTCTTTCTACATCAGTGGGTGCAGCAACATTTGACTTTATAAAAAAAAATAAAAGTGAAATTAACACAAAACTCGAAAAATACTCCAGAAAGATTAAAAAAGAGCTAAATGATTTTTCAAAAATAAATAAATTTGATTTTCAAATCCTAAAATATGAATCGATATTAAGACCAGTGTTCACATCAAAAAAAATTAATAGTAAAAATGATATTCTCAAATATGAAGTAACTAAGAAAAAGTTAAATTTCAGAAATTATTTACTTAAAAATAAAATTTTTATACCTAGAAATGGGTGCCTTTTCATTTGTAACAGTCACACTTACAGCCAGATTAATAAATTAATTCAAATAATTAAAAAATATTTACTATCTATTGTTTAATTTTTAAAAAAATTTTCATTTAAAATATTTTTAATTTGATCATAACAAGAAATATTTTTTTCAAAAAAAATATTGTCCTGAATATATCTGTCATAGTATTTGGTGCGATCCTTTAAAATAAAATCTAATTCTTTTTTTGATGGTAGGGAAAAATCATTGAGGTCAACCTGATATAAATTGATTTCATTTTTATACAAATTATTTCTTTTAAATAGGTATGGGCCCATCAAGTTTGACTGAAGATTGATAATTTTTTTTTTAAGCAGAATAGCATTAACTATCGCACTACTTTCAAAAAATAGTACAATTTCTGAGTCATTAATGTGCTTCTCAGTTTCAAATTTTATACACTTAAATGCATTTTTGATTTCATTAAACTCAGGATAGATTGTGTAATTAATTTTTGGATGTTGACAAAAAATAACCTCTTTTCCATATAATTCAGAAATATTTTTTAAAAATACAAACAAATTTTTATAAAATAATTTTCTTTTATTGGTTGATAGGTTGCCTTCTCTTATAATTACATCTTCGTGATCAATACCACTATCTACCAAAACTATGTATTTTTCACTTTGAGTTAATTTTTGAGTTAAAAAATTATAATAAATTGAACTATTAATTCTAAATTTTTTTTTATAATATGACAAGTTGATAAAATTAAATTTTTTAAAAATTTTATTACTTATTCCCATATCTATTTTAGATAAATTTTTTTGACTAGATTCAAAATAATAATCAACACTTTTTACAAAGCCAAAAATATGAAGAATTCTAAATAGAAAATAATGTAGCTTATAGTTTTTAAAATACAAAAAATTATGTTTAATATTTTTAGATAAATCTATAGAATTGTCATATAAATAGCCAAGAGTTGCAACGGCAAATCGTTTAAATCCTAAAACCTTTAAATAAAACTGTATAGGAGCACTACCTAGATTGTTTGGCATTTGAAATAATGCGACACAATTAATTTTTTTAGCAAATTTATAAAGTTCAATTATATTTTTTGGCTGGAAGTAGAACTGGTTTTTTTTTGTATTTTCAGAATATGGATAAAACGTTTTTTTTTTGAATTTAAATAATTCCGAAACATCTATTACATAAGCAGCAATATTATCAGATTGAATTAGACTTAGAAAATCATAATAATTTTTATTTTTTGCTTGATATCTCACTATGTCACTAGAGTTTAAAATAACTGCAATTATATTTTTTTTAAAAAGATCTTTCATTCTACAAAAATGAAACTTTAAATTTTTGAAATTTGATTAACCATACAATCTTTAACTTCTAAAAGGCGTTCACAATGTTTTAATATTTCTATTTTATGTGATATAATTATTATTGTTTTTTTTTCCTTTATATTATTTATACTATTAATGAAATTTAATTCATTTTCTTCATCAAGGGCAGTTGTTGCTTCATCAAATATCAAAATTTCCGAATTTTTATACAAAGATCTAGCTAGACCAACACGCTGAAGTTGTCCTCCAGATATTTGTGAGCCACGCTCCCCAAGGACATAATTTGGATTATTTATTTTATTTATAACAGAATCTAATTGGGAACTGTTTACTGCTTTTTCATACCTCTCTTGATTAAAGTTATTTTTATCTTCATAAAACGTAATATTTTCTTTTAATGTTGCATCGTTTAAGAAAATATTTTGTGGCACATAACCAATTTTAGAATACCAGCTATTTATATTTTTATTAATATTTTCACCGTCACTTTCAACTATTCCACTTGTTGGGTTTAAAATACCAGCAATTAGATGGGCTAAAGTTGATTTTCCAGAACCACTTTCTCCCAAAATTCCAATCTTTTCTCCTTTTGAAATTGTTAAATTAACATTTTTTAAAACGAAAACTTTGTCATCATAGGAATAAGATAAATTTTTTACATTTATTTGTTTTTCAAATGAAACATTTTTTTGTGTACTTTTGCTGAGCTTTAATGATGAGAAATCTTTGAAACTTTTATAATTAATTTCATCATACAAAAGTTTAACTGAAGGTTTGTAAAAATTCAAACTAATGAATGAAACTGAAATCTTATTAATTGATGGTGCTATTTTGGAAAAGACTCCTACAGCTAAACCAAAATAAATAATTATATCATTTATTTTTACTTGCATATTAACTAAATATAAGAGTGCTAAAATTAGCATTAAGCCAATCAATAGTTCAATTATTAATTTGGGTAGTTGATTTAAAAATGCAAATGTATAGTTCACATTTCTAAGAAAAGTACTATTATCATAAAATCTTTTTGACACCGCTTCTTGTTTTTGATTAATAATAATTTCTTTTATTCCCCCTAAAGACTCCATAATATACTTAAGGTTATTAGCAGAATACCTCAATCTTTCTTCTCCTGTTTTTTTTGATTTTTTTTTTAAAAAAAAAATAATCGCATATGAGATAGAGACGGTAACCAAAGTTAAAACAGATGTAACAAGTGGATTGTAAATAAATAATACTAACATTAGGGATATACTGGTAAATAATTCAATTATAATACTTGAAACACAACCTAAATAACCAACCGATACTTGATGAATTTCATTTAATAAATTTCTAACCAACAAAGAAGAGTTGTTCTTTATATGAAACAAGTAATCTTTATAAATATATTGTTTATACAATCTATTTAATAATATTTGAAAAAAATTAAAAATATAGAAATTTTGAAAATGAATTAAATAAAGTTTAACTAGTGCTTTGAAAAAAAAAATAAATAAAAGAAAAAAAAGCATGCTATTTATATTTAGATATGGGATCAAAAAACTGAAATTTTCATCATTTATAAACTTTGATAAAAAATTATCATTTCCTGTTAAAAAATTTAATACAGGAATAAGCATGGATATTGAAATCATTTCCACAAAAATACTAACTAAAATTAACGTTAGCAAAAATATAAATTGAATTTTTAATTTTTTATTAAAAAACGACCATATATTTTTTATATCTTCCATAATGACTTTTAACGTTGCATAATTAATGATTAATTATCAACTCTTTTATATTAAATTAATTCTTTTAATATAATTTATTTTTATTAAAAGATGAATTGTTTTCCAACCCTTATATAAAAACAAAAATATTTTAAGTAAAAATGGAGATACCCTTAATTTATTAGATTACAGTCAAGATAAAAAAATTAAATGATTTTAAAAGGATTTTCTCTGGTATAAAAAGATATTGCATCTCTAACTTGATGCACTTCTGAATCTCCTCTTCTATGACAACCATGGGTATTTGTAATCATAAAAGAATTTTTATTGCAAATCACTTCTAATTTTTTATTCTCAAATTTTTTTGAATCTTTTGCAATAAAAAAAAAAGATAAGTAGTTTTTATAAAAACAAGTTTTAATAGAATTTGAATATTCCCAAAAAAGTCTCTCAAAAGAAAATTTGTTTGACCCTACTATATAATTGTAAGGGCCATTTTCTTTTTTTACATCAGTTAAATAAATCCATCCTTTGTGGGTATTATGATAAGTGTCAACATGCCAATACGCATTACTATCATTTCTTAATTGGTCTTTAGTAAAAACTCTTTCCAGTCTCATGTATAGATGAATTTTTTTCTTTTTTTCTGCAAATTTAAAAAAATCATTAATTTTTTTATTTTTTAAAACTTGGCATAGATTTGGATAGTTATGGTTGTTAAAGATATTATCTTCAAACTCGTACAAATAATAATCAATTGAAGAGTTTTTTTGATCTGGAGAATCTTTGTATGTATTTCTAGCTTTTTTTTCATCATCAAAAATTTTAGAAAATTCCTCTTGAACTTTTAAAAAATCTTTTTCAGGTAGAAAATCTTCAGTCAAATACACACCTTTATTTTCATAGCTGCTTAGAAGTTTGTTATCTTGAAAAATAAATTTGGCAAATAAAAATGCAATTTTGGATAATAAATATCTAAATACTTGCAGACCAAGTATGTTGAAAAGTATTAAATTTATGTTTTTTTTACTTGTAAAAATTTGGTAAACTTCATGGACAAAGCTTTTTTTGAAAAACATAAGTTTAATATTATTTGTAGTTTAGATCAAAAGCAACATTTTGTTATTTGTTTAAATTAAATACATTGATATAGTTTTTAATTATTAATGGCAAAATTTAAAATAAAAAATAAAGTTATAGATAGTGAGAAAAATGATTTTTATCTAATAGCTGAAATTGGCCATAATCATATGGGTGACTTAAATCTCGCAAAAAAAATGATTAGAGAAGCAAAGAGTGCTGGCGCTAGTGCTGTAAAACTTCAGAAAAGAGATAATAAATCACTTTATGTAACAAGCTTTTATAACGAGCCTTATGTTCATAGAAATAGCTATGGCAAAACTTATGGGACACATAGGGAAGCTTTGGAATTTAATTTTAGTCAATATAAAATATTATTTAATTATGCAAAAAAATTAGAAATTGATTTTTTTGCTACACCATTTGATCTTGCTAGCTTAGATTTCTTAGAAAAACTAAATCTTCCTTTATATAAAATTGCTTCAGCAGATATTTTAAACTTACCGTTTCAAAAAGAAATAGCAAAAACAAAGAAGCCAATTATTCTTAGTACAGGTGGAGCCACCATGAAAGATGTAGAAATTGCTGTGGAAAATATAACTAAATATAATAAAAATTTATCAATTTTACAATGTACAGCCTCTTATCCGGCTGATTGGAAAGATATGAATCTTAGAGTAATTGAAAACTATAAAAAAAAATTTAAAGGGTTCGTGATCGGATTATCTGATCATGAAGCTGGTATTCAAGCAGCATCAATTTCATTTATGCTTGGTGCTAGAATTTTTGAAAAACACTTCACTTTGAATAGAGCAGCAAAAGGAACTGATCATTCATTTTCTTTAGAGCCAGAAGGACTGAGAAAAATTCATAGAAATTTATCTAGAATACCAATTTTATTAGGCTCTCCAATAAAGAAAAGATTAAAAACTGAAAAGGCACCACTTTACAAAATGGAAAAATCAATTGTTGCTTCAAGGATTATTAAACAAGGACAAAGAATAGGATTTAAAGATTTGGCTTTTAAATCTCCGGGAAATGGCCTTTCACCTAATTTATATGAAAAAGTAATTGGAAAAATAGCAAAAATTAAATTCCATCCAGAAGAGTTAATACTTCTAAAAAGTCTTAAATAACAAAAAGTAATAAGTTACTCTGAGTTATTTATAAGATGCGCAGTTAATAGTTTTGAATATATTTTTTGTTGAAATATAGATATTATTGATCTGTTTAGATGAAAAACTAATATTTTATATATATCCGATTATTTTTGGTTTTTTTCCTGAATTATCTGAAACGATTTTAAATTTTTTAGTTTTAATAAATTTAACAACATTATTATAAATTTCCTTACACTTTTTCTCATTGTTAAATTTTAAAAAATATTTATAAAATAATGTTGAATTATATAGCGTGCCGAGTCTTGATTGCGTTAAGAAGAGATTATTTATAAATTCATAATCAGAAATGCTATATAAATAAAAAAACTTATAAATATCATTTTTCATTTTTTTATTCATTTTTAATTTACCTATTTTGTGTAGATTAAGCAGAATATTGTTGTATTCCTTAAAATTATTGGGCGTATAATTAAAATCATATTTGTTATGAGGATTATTAACAGAAGCATTTACTACTGGAATTCCAAAAAGAGGGTATTCATGGCCTATGGTACCATAGACAGTTAATACACAATCAATTCCATGTGTTATTAAATCATTATGATTTATATTTTTTGGTAAAATATTTAGTCTTTTATATTTTTTTTTGAATTTATTAAAATGTTTTAAATTGCCATCATAATGGGATGGATGCAATTTTATATACCAAGAGTAATTAGTTTTATCTGAAACTCTTCCTAAATAATCAACCCATTCATAAAAATCAACAAATAGATTATCACCGAAGGCATGGGTAGCATCTGTAAAACAATGAGCCGCAACAAGAATCTTAACCTTTGAATCTTTGTTAAGATCTTGAATCTTTTTTTGACTTTTTCCAAAAGCAACTTCTGAATGAGTATTTTGCAACAGCTTTATGTCTTTTTTTCCTTGTAACCTATCATGGAGTTTTTTTGATGATATTGAAATGTATTTTTTTTGATTATTTTTGGAAAAAATATTAAAAACCTTTTTATAAGAATCATATCCGGCATTCTTTCTATTAAATTTTTTATTTAAATAAACAGAGACATTATTTCCTACACAGTAAACAGCTATTTTTTTATCAATTGCTATTTGAACAATCATACCTGTTAAGTATGTTGTGTGAGTTACCACTAAAGATTTAATATTATGATTAGAAAAATAATTATCCCAAAATACAAATTTGTTTATCGATTCTGCTAAAAATAAACGAAATTCTTTTGATTTATAATCAATAGTTATTCTGCTAAAGTTTCTCAAATAGTGATCGTAAATAAACTCTCCTATTAGCAAATTATTTATCTTGATATTCATAATATCTTCTTTTGAATTTATATTTTTGTAAACTGATTTATAGATTTCACTACTTCTTTTTTGATCGACAGTGTGTGTAAAAATTATTTTTTTAATACCAATAGCCTTGAATAAATAAAAAAAAGGATTTAAAAACAATGAAAAAGTTGGCAAATATTTATCTAGCCATGACTTATTAAATTTTACAGCATGAATCTGAGCATTAAATTTTTCAGATAAAGCCCTGCAAAAATATGAGAGAGAAATGACTGATGGATAATATTGAAAAAATTCTACTAAAATTATATTTCTTTTACTTTTTTTTTCTTTTATTTTTTTTTTAGTAATAAATTTAACAAATTTAATTAGATAATAGACATAAAATAAATTTATAGATCTACTTTTAATATTTTCTATAATACGATAAATCATATTTTTTTAATTTTTTGAATATAAATGTATAGTGCTTACACCTTAAGTCGTAAAGACAAATAAGAAAAGTAATTTAAATTTACTACATAGTTTTTGAACTACTTGATAAATATTTTTTACATAACTAATCTTGTTTTGTTAAGTAGCTAATTCAAAGGAAAAGTACAAATTTATTTTAACTTAAGCTTAACATCACGGATAAGGAATCTTTTTATTTCTTCTATATTTAAATGTCTCGCTGTATTTGAGTTAAAAATTTTTAATAGAGCTAAAGTATCAAAATTATTAATAGGGTTATTTTTCTTTAAAATTACCAAATTATCTAAAAAATAAATTTTATGTAAATATTTTTTTTCTAATAATTCTTCATATAACTTTTCACCATCTCTTAAACCAATAATTTTAATTTTCTTTTTATATTTAAAAATACTTTTTAATGCTTTGGCTAGATCTAAAATTTTAAAAACTTTCATTTTTTTTATGGTAAATAACTCACCACCTTTCATTACAGAAATAGCATTAAAAATTTCGGTTGTTACATCTTTAATTGTTATAAAAAATCGTGTCATATTTTTATTGGTAACTGTTATTTCTTTATTTTTTTTTATTTGATTTAAAAAATTTAACAATACCGACCCTCTAGAACCTATGATATTTCCAAAACGAATAACTGCAAAATTTGTTCTAGACGCAGCATTATTTGATTTTAAAACAATATTTTCAGCATCAAGTTTGCTTTTTCCCATTAAAGAAACAGGATTTACTGCTTTATCAGTACTAATAAATAAAAAAGATTTTACTTTTTTTGCTATAGCGGCTTTGATTAATTTTTGTGTTCCATTTATATTAGTTTTTTTGGTTTCTCCTGGATTATATTCACAAATTGGGACATGTTTTAAAGCAGCCGTATGTATGACGATGTCTACACCTTTGCATGCCTCCAGGTTTCTTTTATAATCTCTAATATCACCAATTAAATATCTGATCTTATTTATTTTCATTTTATTTTGAAAAGAGGTTTTTAATTCAGAGTCTATGTCATTTGATAAATGATAAATCCCATTTTCGTCATTACTAATTGCTCTAATAACTTTACAGTTATAGTTTAGGAGTTTTTTTACTATAACAGATCCAATTGATCCCGAAGCACCAGTTATCAATACTGATTTTCCCTTGAAAAATTTTTTAAGTTTAGACATTTATCTATAATGATAATATTAAATGATATTGTTAATAAATAATTAAAATATTTTAGATTAAAATTCTAATAATAGCTACTAAATATATTTTATTAATAATTTATAAGACTTAAAAATAAAATTTAATAATTGAAAATAATTTTGTGAATATAAAAAAAAATTTAATTTTTAGATTAGATTTAGATAGTGGCAAATATGCTGGCACAGGTCATTTAACTAGAATAACTAAAATTTATTATTTTTTAAAAAAAAAGTTTCCCAAAATAAATTTTGTTTTTTTATATAAAAATTTAGAAAACAGCAAAAGTATGCTGGATGCCATAACAAAAAAAAATCATTTTATATTTAATAAAAATTTTGAGAAAAAACTAAATTTTTTAAATAAAGATGATGTTATAATATGCGATACTCCATTTGGGATAGACAATGATCTTAAAAAATTTATTACTAAAAAAAAAATAAGCCGAGTTTTGTTAATAGATGATTTGAATAAACCCAAAATAGATAAATGCACAATCATTAATGGTATTATTTACTTTAAAAAAAGAATTAAGCCCCACAAAAATAATAAAATTTTTCAAGGTCCTGAATATGTTTTTTTAGATAAAGTTTATGCACAAAAAACAAATAAAAGTAATCAAAGAAATTTAACAATTTTAGTGTCTTCAGGAGGAACGGATAGAAAAAATAATCTCTTTAAAATTATAAATTGTTTAAAGAATATTTCTAAAATAAAGATACTTTTAATCATTGGAAGTCAGGTTAAAAAAAATAATAAAGTTTTTAAGTTAAAAGATAAGAAGATCACCTTTGTTATGAATAAAAAAAATATTTATAAGTATTTTTGTCAATCTGATTTATGCCTCACCGCTGGTGGAATTACTATGTTTGAATCTTTAGCTTTAGAGAGACCAACATTAGTTTATCAAGCACACAATCATCAAAAATATGCTATAAATTATTTTTTAAAAAAAAAATCAATAAAATTGATTGGAAAATATAATAAAATTTATGAGAAAAAAATTGTTAAGATAATAAGTAATTATAAACTAAATAATAAAATTTCAAATTTAAATTCAGATATAAATGGTAAAAGTTATTTTAGAGTTGTAAAAATAATTAATAATTTTATTAAAAAATGAAAAAATATATTCAAGTTGCGAGTCCAATTTTTGATGGTAACGAAATTGTATATCTTAAAAAAACACTTGCTTCAGGATGGGTGGCTCCCGGACCTCAAACTAAAAAATTAGAGACTTTAATAAAGAAAAAAATTAAAGCTAAATATGCAATAGCAGTTAATTCCTGTACAAATGGTATTTGGGCATGCTTAATAGCAATGGGTGCAAAAAAGGGTGACGAAGTATTAACACCGGCTAATACATTTATTAGTACAATTAATACGATTCACAATATGGGTTTAAAAATTAGGCTTTGTGATGTGGATTTAAAAAAATGGTCAGTTACAAATGAAATATTTGAGAAAACATTAACTAAAAAAACTAAGTTTTTTATACCAGTTCATTTTGGGGGTAATCCAATTGATATTAATAAAATTATAGTTACTGCAAAAAAAAATAAAATAAAAATTATTGATGATGCAGCAACAGCTATGGGATCAAAAATAAATAATAAATATTTAGGGTCATATAATTATCCCATTACAGTTTTTAGCCTTCATGCTAATAAGATTATTACTAGTGCCGACGGTGGAATAATAATGCTTAATAATAAAAGATTAGCAACAAATTTAAGAAAATTAATCAATTCTGGACTAGAAAAAAGTAGCTGGCAAAGAAAAAAAGTTAATAACTTTAAACGCTTAAATGTAAAAATGGCTGGCTATAAATTTAACTATAACGATGTGCTTGCTTCGATTGCAATACCTCAATTTAAAAAAATTGATAAGATCATTAATTATAGAAAAAAACTTTACACTAAGTACAAACAAAGTTTAAAAAATTTGATAGATATTAATTCAATATATCTTCAAGAAATTGAAAAATCTAATTCTAGTTCTCTATATTGTTTTCAAATTTATATAGCAAAAAATAATATTAGAGATAAGCTTGCTTATTTTCTAGAAAACAACAAGATTTCTACTACTGTTTATTACACACCAGCACATAAGCATGACTTTTATAAAAACAGACTGAATTCTAAAAATCAAATAAATTGTAATAAATTATTTAATAATTCGTTAGCCTTACCATTTCATAATAAGTTAACATTTAAAGATATTAAAAAGATAACGGATTTAGTAAAACTATTTTTTAATGAGAATACATAAAGAAGTAACATACATTATAGCTGAAATAGGAATAAATCATGATGGTGATTTACGAAAAATTTCTAAGTTAATTAAACTAGCAAAAGAAGCGGGAGCAAATGCAGTAAAATTTCAACTTTTTGAAGCATCAACACTTGCCAATAAAGCAAACAAAAAAAAATATAAATTATTTAAAAGTTATAAAAATGAAACTCTTTTTCAAATGTGGAAGAGATTAACTATAAAAAAAAATTGGCTAATAAAAATTGAATCTTTATGCAAAAATTTTGAGATAGATTTAGGTTTTAGTGTTTTTGATATTAAAAGCTTAGAAATGCTAAATGGTATTAAATAT
>MDTF01018193.1_pt1 | contig 16147 bp, 13 predicted proteins | sample 811191 | NCBI WGS metagenome assembly MDTF01 (sample SAMN05326649, study PRJNA326480) | marine metagenome | isolation source: seawater | place: Southern Ocean | collected 2011 | reverse complement strand
AGCAACTATGCAAGAACATTCATCGAAGGCTCCCCCATCAGAGCCAGACATCTTTTTTAGCGGCCCAAGAAATGCTGAGACGCTTTCTAACTGGGTGTCTGATCACGAAATAAGACATCGCTACATCGTGGCTTTTGCACAGTCTAGTTTCAATGGAATACTGGCCAACTACAAAAAAACTACCCAAGTGGCGATCGCAGCTCCGCACCGGCTCGCACCGCCTCTAAACTCAACTCAACTCAACTCAACTCAACTCAATGTGCCATTGTTAGTTTTTCACGGCTTACAAAGTACAGCCCTGCATTACGATGGCCTCAATAATACTTGGGACTGGAACGATGCCGATACCACGATTGTCTCTGCCCCTACTGCCAATCACTTCGTCCAGCAGGATGCCCCTGAGCTAGTCACATCTAACTTGAAATGGTGGCTACGAGCTCGAAATTAGCCCCAAGTAGGCTCGCAAATTGGTTGCCAGGGCTAAATGCTGAATCGGTTGCTAGGCGCAGCCGCTTCAGCAGTTTCTAAAAGACTTGCCAGAAGTACTGCTAAGGTCAAAATTCACCACCTCAGCCAAAAGTAGCGTGTATATAATGCGATACGCAGCTTATGAACACTGTGCAGATAAAATTTCTCAAACTCCACGTGAACTACACAACACTTAGCAGCCCGCCGATTACTGCGGTGCAGGCTAATTAAATTGGCTCATCACTGAAAAAAGCTGGAAGTTATTTCTCACAATCAAACTTAGCGCAAGATCCTCGCCAAATCTCCAGCATTAGCAAACAGCTTTTTCTAGAAGGGCCGATCCGCTTTAAGCAGTTTCCATATTACGCTGATATTCTTTTGACCAAGAAAACCAGCCGAAAAAAATAATGACTATATACAAAGCAAACAGTATTGCAGTGAAATAAAGTTCGCGATCTATATAGAGATAAATTGAAACGGAATCGATCACAAGCCAGTAAATCCAATTTTCCAAGACCTTGCGGGCAACCATAACCGTAGTGACAACGCTTGCCCATGTTGTAAATGAATCTAAGTACGGTAATTTAGCTTCTGTTCCAGAATTCAGCAGGTAGCCTGATATTAGAGTCAACATGGCAATAAGAGCCAGAACTAATAAATGCTTTCGCATGCTCCACATAGAAACCTGTAAGCCCGTCGAACCGTCACCGACTTGTCTCCACTGATGCCAGCCGAACGCAGCCATAGCAAGATAGTAAACTTGCAGACCAGACTCCATGTACAAGTTAACATCCCAAAAGATAAACAAGAAAATGACGGTAGAAATACCTGCTGCCAACCAGCAAAGGATATTTTCTCTAACCGCAAGAATCAGGTAAGCAACCGCAAACACAACCGCAGTCAATTCCAGCAAAGAATTTCGCAGAAATTGTTCACCGACAGTGTTGAAGAATTCAATCACTAGAAAGACCTCGAAGATCATCTCTCAAGAATTTGATAACAAAAATACCTTTTCCGTATTTCTCCCAACTTAGCTTAACCTCGACTGTCAAAAGCTCCATTATCTGATTAAAGTCACCATAAAGCTGAGTTGAAAGATCACTTCTTACTACTGCAATCTCGGGGTACTCCTGAACTCTTTCGATAAATTCCTTGATGGCGGGAATATATTCATCCGCCAACGGATAGAGACTAATATCAACTGAAGCTTTCATAGCGTTCCTCATAAATAGTTTTCAGAACTGCATTGCAGTGCTGGACTTCATCGCTAAATTTCATAGCTAAATATCATAGTTGAATTTCATAGTTGACACCGATCATTCTGGGCTCACCAAACTGGACATAAGGCTCAGCAGCGTAGCCTTTTCTTGGGTCATTACCAAATTCCCCAAAGAAAAATCCTCTAACAGCATAGTCTTGATTAGTAAGATTACGACCCCAAAAGCTTAAGCTCCAACTTTCACTAGAATAGCTGAGATTCATATTCAATAGTTCATAGGGATCACTTTGAACGTTGTGACTATCAGAGAAATAGAAGTCGTCTTTAGCATCCAGAGAAACCGAAAGGGACCAGGCACCTAGACTATAATCTGCAGCCAGATGGGCCATATAGCTCGGCGCATGAGCTTGCTTCCGGCCTGAAAGATCCTCGTTTTCGGAGTTGATAAAGGAATCGAAAGTCGCATCCAACAGTCCAAAACTGGCGGTTAGACCTAGCTGCTCTGATGGATACCAAATCGCCTCAAACTCCACACCGTTATTCGTACCCTCAGCTGCGTTGCCTATGAAATCTACGAACTCGGTACTTCCGTCAGCTCGGATTCTTCCAGTTGAACTCTTTACTTGTTGGTCGTGCCTGTCATCGTGGAATACAGCTGCTTTTAAATGCAATCTTTTTTCAAGAAGACTCGACTTTATTCCTACCTCATACTCAACCAAGAATTCTTCACCGAATTCCCGCAAATCCGAATCCAACGTGCCATCGGTGTTAAAGCCGCCAGCCTTATAGCCTCGGGCAACACTAGCGTAAGTCATGGTGTTTGAATCCAGCAGGTACTTGGCAGCAATACGGCCGCCCCATAGGGTTTCCGAGGGAGTGAAATCAAGCAGCTCTGAATCACTGTAAGTCGTATCACGCCTCTCGACTCTCAAGCCTGTTTCTAAAGTTAAATTATCGCTAAGCGAGGAGTCTAGTTGGAAGAAAAGTGCGGCAGTATCAAAAGCGAACTCGCTGCGAAAGTCCGAAGCTAGGTAAGTGTACTCACGCCTCAACGACTCATCACTGCTAAGAGTGTAAACACCGAACAGCCACTGCGTTGAGTCGGAAAATAGTCGACTATTATCATTCGATAAAAATCTCAATTCCACACTTTGGGTTTCTCTATCGCGGATATAACTGTCACGTGACATGTAACCATCCGGATGAATCCCTGCAAAAGTCCAATCTTCGTCGTAGCTATACTCCATATCAGAATCGGCCACGCCCACGATAAGATCTAAATCAAAACTATTCAGCTCCCAGCTACTATTAATTGCCATTGCCAGCGATTCTTGTTGGTCCCGGCCGGGCTCGTCAGAAAGAGTCGTGCGTGAATTGTCCAGCGTGAAAGCATCGTATCCGTTGTCTACATCTACGTGAGACAGAGAAAGGTCCAGCTGCCAATTCTCGGACATTTCAGCGCTTAATTTGCCTCGAATAGATTGTTCATCTTGAGCATTATTTCTTTTAGTTTGCAGGAATGAGTTCTCATAGAAACCGTCGGATTGATTACTACCCACAGCCAGTCGAGCGCTCACAGCTTCGGTCAACGGCCCGGTCACCATTGCCGAAACCGTTCGTGTGTTGTAATCCGCTGCCCCGAGTTTGAGATTTGCGGCAAACTCATCCTCTGGATCGTTTGTCTTTACGTTAATCAGGCCGGCCAAGGCATTGGCGCCATATCTGGTTCCCTGGGGGCCTCGTAGTACTTCTACCTGCTCAACATCCAACATCGTGGCAATGGTGGCCGCTCCGCTGAAGTCTACATTATCCACAAGGAAACCAACCGACGGATTAATGGGTGCAACAAATTGACTGCGCTCACCGATGCCTCGAATTTGGAAAAAGCGTGCACGATTAGAACCAGAGGCAAAGTTCACATTAGGAATGGCGTTCACTAGCTCCTCAAAATGCTGAGCAGACCTAGATTTTATGACCGCTTCGGTCATGACTGTGACGCTCGTCGCCATTTGCAGCTCATTTCGAGCTCTAAAATCTGCGGTAACGATAATTTCTTCAATGGTATTTTCTGCGGCGACGACGGTACCGTGCGTAAAACTAAAGAAGGCCGGCAACAGGAAGGTAAAATATGACATGCATCGAGCGTTAGACATGAGTCTCTCCAAAAATTAATTTAAGAGACCCGGCATAAATTGGACGTGTGATGAAGATGTGGTGTGCATCCTTTTCCTACGCCGGTATTAACCGGATCAGGTTCTAGGGTTTACCGGCTCTCACCAGATTCTCAGATCAATTGACCACCCCTAAGGAACTAATCGCAGTGTATCATTAGCTGAACCAATAGTTAGAAAGAATTTCTTAAAAAGGGCTCTCGGCGGTCACATGAAATATTTTTACTTTTTAAAACCCCCTCAACCTTGCTGTAAAAGAGGTGCGATCTTGATTATCAGTCCATCTTAACGGGCACGAACGAGGGCTTTGTTGAGATAGATTCGAGCCCACGCCATTGACGAACCTTACTATTGCCTTTAGCGTAGTCGATGACGTGGCGCATCTACCGCGCGCCAAGCTGACAATTATCACCCGAAAAATAAGTGCCCAAACTAAAAAAGTAGGATCAAGCAATAAGGACAGTCCAGCATTATTGCAGCTGACTGCTATTTCCACAGACGGATGGCTTTATCGATTTTTTGCCCACTATCGCTAAGAAAACAGCCTTGACTGGCTATATTCCACGACATAGGAGTCATTTTAATGAGCACTAAAATCATAGTCATTACAGGACCCGAGTCTTCGGGGAAAACCACCCTAGCGAGCCAGCTTTCCGATTATTGGAAAATGCCTCTTGTTTCCGAAGTTGCCAGAGATTACCTTCAAGAAAAAGAGTCTTACCGACAGCATGACTTATTGGAAATAGCCAAGCAGCAGCACAATCAAGAACAAACACTTCTCTGTAAATCACCAGATAGAATAATCTGCGACACGGATCTATTGGTGATTATGATCTGGAGCGAAGTTAAGTATGGAAACTGTGACCCATGGATTGTTAGTACTTTTGAAACCAGCGTTAAACAAAAAAAATTCCCCAGGCTCTACTACTTATGCGATTTCCAAATTCCTTGGCAAGCGGACAGGCTCAGAGAAAATCCAGATAACCGTGATGAGTTATTCGACTTATATCTTCAAAAACTTCAAAAATATGATCTAGATTACAGCATAGTGAAAGGGCAGCCGAAGACACGCTTACAGCAAGTTCTGAAAAACTCGAAGGGAAATTGATTTCTGGCTGAGTAATAAAAGCGGTTGATCATGATAAAGAAGACGAAGCAATGGCATAGCTGAATAGAAAAACACAGTAGCAGCGCTGCACTGCGGAATTTGTGGCGAAATAACTGACCATTCTCTTTTTGGCAACTCTATTGTTTCTGGCACAGAATTTCTAGCGCCTTTGTTTTTCTAGCGCCTTTTTAGGTGCACCACATGACTGAGTAATAAGCATTCGATGACTGCTGCCATTGCGGCTACGCCTGCTGCGGCTCCAACGTACAAAGTTCATGAAACCGGATACCGAGCGGCACCTTGGATATCTCTCGCCAACTACTAAAAATCTTCCTAAGTGAATCACCTTTCACAAGGCATGGAGCTTAAGACCTGAGCTCCATATTTTCAGCATTTGAGCTTCTTTAATTATTGTTTACCAGAGCGTCAGGCTTTATCTTCCGGCAAGCTACTGTATTTCTAGTCTGCTCGACGCGGCTCAACCTACATAAAAGTACACTGATACAAAATGGCAGCTACTGCCTAGTAATACAAATAGGTGAAAAATTGCATGATTAAATGGGATTTTCTTAATACTGTAAAGCACAGCACCTAGGGTATAAAAAAGCCCACCAGCAACTAGCCAGTTCAATCCTTGCGAGGACAGCTTGTCGGTCAAGGGCCCAATGGCAAATACAATCAACCAGCCCATGAGCACATACATAAGTGTTGATAACAGTTTGAATTTTCCCGTAAAGAAGAATTTTAAAATAATACCTGTTAACGCCATCGCCCAACTTACGCTGAATATCAACCAGCCTGTAGTGCCTTGCAGAGTAATCAATGTGAATGGCGTATAGGTTCCGGCTATCAATACATAGATGCTGGAATGATCGAGAATGCGAAGTTTCACTCGCCGGTCAATATTTTTAGTTCTATGATAAATAGTCGACGAACCATAAAGAAATAGCAGACTAAAACCAAAAATGCTGAAGCTAACTAGATAGTTAGCTTCAGCCGAGGCGATACCCCGCTCCATCAATGCTAGTGTCGCGATAATGCTCAACGTAAAACCGATAGCATGAGACGTCACATTAAGCGACTCCTCTCTCGGGGAGTAGTGTGGTATCGATGGCGTCCTGTTCATAATTGTCAATCCGTCGTCTGTCATTCGATCTGTTCAAAAATTCACAAACTTAATTTGCAGTAAATGCTAGAAAAGAAAATACGCCAATCATTATGGCGAAAAAAAGAACCATGGAGACTGGTTGATTGAATGCCAAAGCCTCCAAATCAAACTTAGTTCTGGATAGCCCTCGATGAACCAACTTACTCTAAGTGCCGAATGTCTAGGTCCAACGCGTCTAAATACCTCGATCGAAAAGCCTCTTCTTCAAGCATGTTCCTTCCAGCACATCCCTGAAGTCAATTTTATTGATGGTAGAGCAAAGGATTAACTTTTTGGTTTGGGCTTGTTTGTTCTCTGGTGCTATTGATTACACTGCTTGTTACTTTATTTATCACACCACTTAGCTCACCACCTAGTAGACTATTTATTCTCCAATCCTTAAATAATTAGAAGCCCTGCCCTTACGTTTGCAGTTCAAACCCCAGTTTGAGCTTGGGCTCTACCTTACCCACCGACAACAGGGATTCCACACAGTCGCGAATAGAAACATCGAGTGTGCGAAATTCCATACCCAGTGCCGCACAGATACGTTCGTTGCGTAATTCACAGCCTCCCCAGATGGATCTAAACTCGGCTTCTCTTGCCTTAACCGACTCGGGCAGTGGATCTATCAACTTGGCCCCTGCAAACCCAAGCTCAGGAAGAAGGCGGCCAATACTCGCACAAACGTCTTCGACGTTGCGGGTCTCGGTGGACCAAGCGATAAAGCGCTGGCCGTTTTTAACATTGACGCTTTCGAGCAGCCTGATGTGCGCCTCGGCCGTATCACGCACATCGACGGTAAACCATGCCCTGTAGGCGCCCAGCATGTTCTGCTTGTATTCACCCAGCAGCATAGTCTCAATGTTGTGCTGCCAGGGGCCCCCGCTCTTTTGATGCTCAGACAGAATGGGGCCAACATTATCGCCAGGACAACAGGTGATGGCATCCCATCGACCGCTACGATCGGCCGCATCAGAAAAAGCCCGCTCGGCCAGAATCTTACCCATGGAATAGCCCTGACCACGGGCTGCTGAGCGCTTAGGATTAAGCTCATCAGGATAGCGGTCTTCATAAAGAACTGGACGCCGCACAAGCTCTTGCACATCCGACTCTCCCAACACCCCTGCGATACTGGATGTCACAATCACACGGTTGACGGTCTTGGATAAGTTAATGCTATTAATAACGTGATCACAAACCATCTGCACGTAGTCTTGGTCTTCGTAGGTTGAAACGTGAGACACGTGCGCAACGCCTTGGCAACCTTTGAAAACCTCGTCAAAGCAACCCGCCTTGTCGAGGTCTGCTGAGTGAAGGGTCAAGCGACCGGAAATATAGCCTGGCATGGCCTTGAGGAAACCAGTTTTAGTTTCGTCGTTTGAATCTCTAACGCATGCGCGTACTCGGTAACCTTTGTCCAACAATAACCGCACAATCCACCCGCCGATAAATCCCGCACCACCTGTCACAGCAACTGTTGCACCTTTAGGTATAGGTCCCATTCGTTTTATCCTTATTATAATTTTGAATTATTGGCTCAATGCTTTTTAGGTTGGCTTAATGTTGTGTATAAATAGTGGGGATGCGATTAATTATTTTAAGCCGCTCGCGTTTACGTCAAGGACAAACTCTACTCTTGCTTTATTCCACCCCTGTCTCACTCTTTGCCATTGCCTCTACTCAATCACTACTATTAACTTACGCGCTCAATGCTTTAGACCTCGCAGCCACAAATGCCCTAGCTGATCTACTAATATCCTCTTCAGTAGTAACCCAAGAACAGATGCTAATGCGAATGACCGCTTTACCATCCCAAATCGCCCCACCGGCCCAACACTCGCCGGAGCTTTGGATGTTCTTAATGATCTCATTCGTCATTATATCAGAATCACAAATCACCAAAACCTGATTAAAAACTACTTCATTTACAATTTTAAAATCGAAAGCCTTTAGCTCTTCAGACATTTGAACTGCGCGCTGGTGCAAGCCATAAACAAGCTCATCAATTCCGTCTCTTCCCAAGTATTTCATTGCAGCCCACAGCTCAATTCCACGAGAGCGCCGCGACATTTCCGGCGTATATGCCATCCCATCTCGGTTCTCACTATGAACCATATAAGACCCTGAGGTTCGCATGGCTTGAGTCAATGCTTCGCTGTCATCGCAAAGTACGATCCCATTGTCATAGGGAGTATTCAAAGTTTTATGGGCATCAAGTGAAAATGAATTGCCTCCGTCAATGCCTTTGGTCAAATGTTTTAACTTAGCCGACGCGCCCGCCCATAAACCAAACGCTCCATCGATGTGAACCCATGACTTTGCACTGCGAGCCTTTGCACAAATGCTCTCAAAGTCATCAAAAGACCCCGAGCTTACGTGGCCTGCCTGGAGGATTAAAATGGTACTCTCATCGAGGTCGGGGAGCTCGGACAGCAAAATCCTACCTTGACTATCAGTATCAACCCACTCGATTCGATCAAGTCCGAAGCCAAGCAATGCGACAGCTTTCGCAACCGCCCCATGAGCTTGCCGTCCCGCTACAATCCTAATTTCCGGAGCACCATAGAATCCTTGCGTATTAATGTCCCAACCCAAATTTTTAAAAATACGATACCTGCCAGCCGCGATGCCACACAATATAGCCATAGAAGATCCGCTTAAAAACCCCGCCACAAATCTATCGGGCAAACCAAAGAGCTCCTTAAGCCATGATTCGCAAACTTCCTCTAGTTTCGAAGCGAGAGGTGACATGACATAAAGAGCAGAGTTTTGATCCCAGACATCCGCTAGCCAGCGCGCCGCAATCGAGACAGGCAAAACGCCACCGTTAACAAAACCAAAGTATCTGCCACCAGTAGACGCAACAGTAGCATCAGCCCCATAGCGATTTAAATGCTCTAATATATTTTTTGAGTCCCCTGTAGATTTAGGAAATGGTTCTTCAAAATTTTTGAGGTTTATGATCGCTTCATTGCTTGGAAACGGGCTTCTTTCAAGTGCCTTATTTAAGTAGTCAAAAGCATAATCTTTAGCTTGCTCTAGGGTTTCCTTTTTCTTTAATTCAAGAAACATTTTTGATCTTAAATTTACTGTCATTTCAATTCTCTCATAAGTAAATACTGTAAACGTTCAGCCACAGCAATCTGAAAACAGATGAGGCGACGAAATACATACTGCAAGTGCTAGTCTAGGCTAAGCTCGGTATTACTCGAAAAACTTCTTTTTTGCTGTGTCATAGGGTCAGTAAACTCCAGCTTTTGTGCCAGTAGATGCAAAGGTTTGCTGTAGTCATCTGGTTTAACCGGCTGAAGTAATTGGGGGTAGTAAGTATCGTGCAGTATAGGCCAGCCAAGGCTTTGCATATGGAGGCGAAGTTGATGGGTCTTGCCTGTTATTGGATTCAGTTCAAATAACGCTTTGTCTGCGGAACATTGTACACACCGAATACGGGAATGGCTGTTAACCATCCCGTCGACGATGTGCATCAAAAATCTGCTGCCGGTTTTCTCCAAGCGATTCTTAATTTCCCATTGCTGATTTATCACCGGCTGATTGGTATTCGTGCGAGCGATGGCCTGATAGGTTTTTCTGACGTTATGTGTTTCAAAAAGGTTGTGATAATGCTGACGTGAATCGGGCTTAACTGAAAACAAGACCAAACCTGCAGTCGCTTTATCGATACGATGCACTGCTTGCAGATGTTGATTTCCGGTTGTGTTGCGCAAGCGATTTTGCAGACATTCTTCAACATAACCACCCCCTGGAGTCACCGGCAGAAAATGCGGCTTGTAAGCCACCAAGATTAGCTCGTCTTGAAAAATAATTTTTTCTGTAAAAGGGATGACAGGTTCACTAGCAACTTCGCGATAGTAATAAACCCGTTGCTGAGGAGCAAATGCACAGTTCGCGCTAATCAAACTCCCATCGTGCCAATGAACCTTGCCATCGACCATTCGCTGTTGCCATACGTCACTAGTAATAGCCGGAAACTTTATCACAAGGTATTCTAGAACAGTTGTTATGCCTGGGTTTATCTGAGGCAGGCTGAACTTGGAAGGGAAGTTAGCTATCGCCATAATTGTATTAGAAATTGATCCTGTAAGAGCCTATGGGGCACCTGAAATTTGAGTCTCAATCTATCAGAACCCCAGAGTGAATTCTACAGGCACGACTGGCTGCGGCTGACACTCATTCTTAGAATATCCCAGCAGATGATCCAGCTCTATTAACGATCCCCTGGATATTTCTGCTCAACAAACAATTACTGCGTAGCACGAACGTCACGCGGCTATCGAACTAGGATGACGCTCACTCAGGCAAATACTTTTACCGGCGCGCTTAGAACTCGACCTCTTTGAACACTAGCCATCATCTAGCGAAGAATCTCATAGTGCTGTCTCAGTTGAGATATTGAGAGACCAAAGCCTGGCGATGCTAAGTATGAATAAGCACTTAGTACAACTCGCTTTTGCTAGCAGCAAATAACAAAATTTTAGCAACCGACAGCCTGACTGACCAAATATAAACGTTTGAATGCACAGCACAGCGGCTAAAGGTGACGAATGACCCAGTATTCTCCTGATTGACTTCAGAAGCCTCTTTTAGTGAGGTATTTCGATTTAGGGTCGAACTCGGCAATACCTTTGCTTCCGCGCCTCTAAACATCCGTCTTGGGGCCTCTAATCGTGCGGCTGCGCAGCTTAAAAATTAAATGTGTATCCGTTTAATTCCCACTAATATGGTAAGATATGCATCTTTTTTAAACGATGTAGAAAATATGAAAGTTTCTGATTCACCTGCATTCAAAGCTTCACGACAGTATACGAAAGCAACCTACTTTAAAGCACTGTTTCACTTTGGGCATACAATCGGACTATTTTTCGTCACGATAGGGCTTATGTTTGCCACATTACAGGTTCATTATGGCTTAACACTGCTGCTTGCAGTGATTGCGGCTACGGCCTACCTTCGCTTGTTTATGATTGGGCATGACTGCGGTCATGGGTCTTATTTACCGCAAAAGTGGCAAAATGAGCGGCTCGGCGAGCTTATTGGCGTGTTAACAGGTACACCTTTCAAATACTGGGCAAGGCAGCACGCAAAGCATCACTCCACGACGGGCAATCTTGATAAACGCGGCGAAGGTGATGTGACAACAAAGACAGTAGAGGAATTTAATGAGTCTGGACGGTTCGCCCAAATTTGCTACCGTTTTTATCGTAATCCTTGGTTCATGTTGCTGGTCTCTGCGCCGGTCCATTTTGTTTTGCTGCAACGACTCCCGCTAGGCGACCAAATGAAAACACGTGAAGGTTGGATTAGCGTGATGGGAACTAACTTTGGGATCTTTTGCTATTACGGCAGTCTTATCGCGATTTTTGGGCTGGTGCCTTTTCTCATGGTCTATATCCCTGTTGTTATGCTTTCATCGGCGGCCGCTGTTTGGCTTTTTTATGTGCAACATCAATTTGAAGATGCCTATTGGAACCGAAAGGAAACTTGGACATACGAACAGGCTACTTTGAACGGGAGTTCATTTTACAATTTGCCGCGATGGCTTCATTGGGCAACCGGCAATATTGGCTACCATCATATCCATCACTTAAATCCCAAAGTTCCAGGATACCAGTTGCCTGATTGCTTTGATGAAAATCCAGTGCTGCAGAAAGCAAAATATCTGAGCATGCGTGAGAGTCTCGCCACTGCAAAGCTAGCTCTCTGGGATGAGGACGCGCAGCGCTTGATTTCGTTTAAGGACAACAGCCGCCGAACCTAATTTCGTCGCTTAAAGCCCCGAGAGCTGTGCGGCATTCTCAGACAAGCCACTAGAGGACTGTCCACTCATTGCAGAGGTTAATGAGAGTTAGTCGCTAGCCATGTTCCTGATGCTCACTTAAGAAAAATCAGGGATATTCAGTATAAAGCGTAAGGGGCGGTGATAGTTCAATGTCTCACCGCAAGCCAGAATGCACAATTGATGAGTAAGCTATTTTTTTTGGAATAGTGTGTTAAAACTTCTGTATTTCTACTCTGACTCCATGTGTACATTTGGATGAAAGGGAGCGAAAGCTTTACTCCATTCGAGGCTATTTTTCTCGTTTTTTTCAGTCAGTGATCTTTATCTTCTGCTCGCAATAAAATACCCTAGAGACAGGTCTGTTTCACCCGAACAGATAACTCTCATCGATAAAGAGAAAATTATGAGTACATATCAAAAATCACAGGACGCTATTTCTGCGCTAACGCCCGAGCAGTTTCGCGTGACTCAGGAAAGTGGTACAGAGCGTCCCGGTACTGGCGAATTATTGGACAACACCTTACCTGGCATTTATGTAGATGTGGTTTCTGGCGAGCCTCTGTTTGCATCGTCTACGAAGTATGAATCAGGATGCGGCTGGCCCAGCTTTACTAAGGCCATAGACTCGGTCAATGTCAATGAAATCACCGATACAACACTCGGCATGGTTCGCACTGAGGTGCGCTCTGCACACGGTGATAGTCACCTGGGACATGTTTTTCCGGACGGTCCCGCAGATCGAGGCGGACTGCGCTATTGTATTAATTCAGCTTCACTGCGCTTCATTCCAAAAGATGAAATGAGCAGCAAAGGCTATGAGGCCTATTTAGATCAGGTAGAGGAAATTGTGTAATGGCAAATGAACGCGCTGTATTAGCTGGTGGTTGTTTTTGGGGTATGCAAGATTTAATTCGTAAGCGCCCGGGCATCACCGCTACCCGAGTTGGTTATACCGGTGGGGAGGTGGCCAATGCCACTTACCGCAATCATGGCAACCATGCAGAAGGCATTGAAATATTGTTCGATAATGAAATTGTCAGTTTTCGAGAGGTTTTAGAATTCTTCTTTCAAATTCATGACCCCAGCACACAAAACAGACAGGGTAACGACACCGGAGCGTCCTACCGCTCAGCTATTTATTATGTGTCTGATGACCAACACGCAGAAGCATTAAAAACCATCTCCGATGTAGATGCCTCTGGAATTTGGCCCGGAAAAGTGGTAACCGAAGTAGAGCCGGCGGCTGACTTTTGGGAAGCTGAAATTGAACACCAAGACTATTTAGAGAGGCTTCCAAATGGCTACACCTGTCACTTCGTTAGACCTGACTGGAAACTGCCTTCAGCTTAATTAGCTTGCATCCGAGCAATCTTTTGCCAGCATACAACTGGATAATCCTGACATGACAACTACCTCTAGCAAGATTGGTTTCGGTGGTGGCTGTCACTGGTGCACAGAAGGCGTGTTTGAATCACTTCTTGGCATCACATACGTGAATCAAGGATGGATAGCATCAACCGGGGATAACTCTGATTACTCTGAAGCCGTTGAGGTTTGCTTTGACCCAACAGTGATTTCGCTTGCGGATTTAATCGAAATCCATCTACATACCCATGCAAGCAGATCAAATCATTCAATGCGTGGCAAATATCGTTCTGCCATATATGCCTATGATGATAGCCAGTTTAAACAGGCCACAAATAGTTTAGGTCGACTTAGATCAGGTTTCGCTGACCCTTTAATAACTCAGGTCTATGGCTTTGGAAGTTTTAAAAAAAATCGAGCAGAGCTAACAAACTACTTCTATAGCGCCCCTGATAGGCCTTTTTGCCAGAGCTACATTGAACCGAAACTCAAACTACTGATGACCCACTTCAATCGCCATGTTAATAAAAATAAAATGGCAGAAGTTGGTTTGAAATAGACCGACGCTTAACCTAACGACACTAGATTAGCGGGGATACAAACAGAGAAATAAATGGGGCCAAAGTAAAAATACTGTGATTTTTATAAACAGTGCTGATAAAAAGGATCAGAGTAAATTGAAAAATTTATCCTGACCCTTTTTTACTAGATCCTGATAGCGCTATTCCGCCGGTTTAAAAGCCAGCAAAACGTTACCGGCCACCTGACCGAAAGAACCGTAACCAGATCCTACGAACAGCATGCCTGATCCTGCGGAAATCGAATGACTGTCGATTGAACCACCGTAACCCTCGACACCGTTGACGGTCTCAAAATCCTTCGCCGTATCAAACTGAAAGAGTTGCTCTCCGGTATCGGAATTAAAGACAAAAAGACGCCCGTCGAGGCCCGCAGTGATGACTGCTCCATCCACAGACAACGGCGTCGCAGAAAATCCGTAGAGAGACTCACAGCGACGAAGTCTGTCACTGCGCCCGTCGCAGTCCGGCTGCACTTCAAAGGACCAGCTTGGCTCGCCGGTGCCGACGAAATAAGTATAAATGCCGGGGCGATTATTCTCGCTTCGGTTGCCCGGATCGTTGATGGTCATGAAGGCGCGTTCAGAATCGGTGGCGATGCCCCAGTGATTGCCACCCAGCGCTGTTCCTTCACCAACGCGCTGATTCCAGACCAGTGCACCTGTGTCAGGGTCCAAAGCCCAGATATCTCCGGACTTTTGGCCGGCAATCAACAGCTCCTTGTCCCCGCTTTCTACAAGAATAGCCGGGCCGCCAAAATCAAAGTCAACGGAATTGGTATCGGCAAGAACGATGCAGTTAGGGCCTTTCGCACTGCAACCAAAATTCCACATGTCGTTTTCTAGCGCCTGAAAGACCCAGTTTTCTTCACCGGTTTCGAGGTTCAGAGCTATAACTGAATCACTGGTGCCTGTGGTTGGGTGAGAGGTATTTTCGCCGGTTGTAACGTAAATCTGTCCCCTTTCGGAGTCAATAGTTGGCGTGGTCCAGATTGGAGCACCTGAAGGGCCGCGCTGCTTAACTCCTGTGGAACTCACCATACCTGTGTATTGCGCCGCTGGCATAGTGTGATATTCCCACAGCTTTTCGCCGGTACGCACATTCAAAGCGGTAACAGCACCATGATTCTCGCAGCATTCGAACTTTGGATTACCTCCGGTTATAACGCCTGACCCGGAAAGTGGCACAATTATTTTGTCTTCATGAATAACAGGTGTGCCCGTAATCATTGCTTGGTTGTTGGATGCCTGACCGCTTGCAACCCAGACCGACTCACCGTTTTTCGCGTTGACGGCATGAATCATCCCGCGCCCGTCACTAAACACCAACGTCCCTTCGCCTTCTATTTCCCCGTAAGCCATTGAAGAACGCAATCGCGTTTCAGCATTGTAAACCCACTTAGCGCAGCCGCTGTTGGTGTCCAGTGCAAAAACACGACCGGAATCGGTGGCAGCATAGAAAATTGTTGATCCAATGATCACCGGCGCAGCCCGCAAGCTAGACGTTTCTGGGAAAGCAACTGCCCAAGCCAGTTCCAGCTTTGGCATATCCGCCGTGGTGAGACCGGCCTGCTGCGCACTTAGGTGCCGCGAATTATTTCCGTCTGTTTCGGTAAATGTGAAAGATAGAGGCTGATCAAGATCTACAGAACGGCTACCTTCCGAACACAGAGTTGCAGCAACCCAATCTTGCCCCACCTGCGGAGCTTGCTCTTGCGCCAATATGGGCTGGACAGCGCTCAAGCTTGCGCTCAGTAGCGCTGCCAGAGACAGATAGAATCTAAAATTTGCTTGAAGACGAGAGTAAGGAAACATAAGTAATGCCTGTTCGGTAAATGTTAATTGTTGGTTTCATTGCTTTGAAAAACGCGCGTCCTGAATTTTCCGATTCATTTGGAGGCTAATACCCTGTGCTGAAAATACAATAATTGCAGCCATTGTGCGAGTTTGGATTGGATCTTGATAAAACAGGAGATAAGACAGATGCGAACCAGCGAGTGAAACTGGCGGTGAGACGAGTAGTGAGGCCAAAGCAAACCAGCGCTTGGGATAGGTGAAAGAATGCTGAAAGGAGGCAAAAAGAAGGCTAAGGACGAATGCTATGCCGGATTTATGTCCCAGCTTCTGTCATGTGCTCGATTTGATTCGCCTTTGATCCTATTGTTTTAACGATTACTGCGGCGATGAGACTCAAGCAGGCCGGTAAACCAATCCTTCACAATCTGCAGTTCGCCCCCACAGAGTGCGACATAAGGACTTCCACTTATTGAGCTGCGAGTGGCAATTTTTTCT
>MDTF01009015.1_pt1 | contig 16152 bp, 14 predicted proteins | sample 811191 | NCBI WGS metagenome assembly MDTF01 (sample SAMN05326649, study PRJNA326480) | marine metagenome | isolation source: seawater | place: Southern Ocean | collected 2011 | reverse complement strand
TTGGCGATTTTTTGCCTTTTCCCATTTTTATATTTGTCTATCTATATTTTCTGACAAGTAAGCTTCAATTATATCTTTTTCTTTAAAATCAATAAAATCCTTCAGACTAATTCCACACTCTACACCATTTTTAACTTCCTTAACTTGATCTTTCTCTCTAAAAATACTTAAAATTTCTCCAGTATAAACAACTGCCCCGTCCCGTATTAGTCTAGCTTTTGATTTGTTTGTTATCTCACCATCCGTTACTTTTGAGCCAGCAATTTTTCCAGCATCCGAGACTTTGAATACTTTTAAAATTTCTGCTGTACCAATAATAGTTTCCTTTACTTCTGGTTCCAACAAACCAGAGAGTCCCTTTTCAATAAGTTCTAATACTTCATAGATAATATTAAAAAACTTAATCTCTACGTGTTGTTGTTCGGATAATTTTTTAGCCTGATTGTTTGGCTTGACATTAAAACCAATTAAAAGAGCATTTGATGCTTTAGCTAAAGAGACATCTGATTCATTTATCATACCTATATCAGACAAAATAATATTTGCTTTTACTTCGGGGTGTTCAATTTTATTTATAGCATTTTTTAACGCTTCACTTGATCCCTGAACATCCGATTTAATAATTATATTTAATTCATCTTTGTTATTTAGATTTTCAAATATTGATGTTTTATCTTTAACAATTGTCTTAACAACACTAGAACTACTTTTGTTAAACTCAGAAATTTCTTTTGCTTTTTCCTCGTTTTCAGTAACTGCAAACTCTGCCCCAGCAAAAACAGATTCATTCATACCTAGTATCTCGACGGGCATAGAAGGAAATGCTTCGTCCACTATCTTTCCTTCGTGATTTATCATTGCTCTAATTTTTCCATAAGTATTTCCACAAACAAAATAATCTGCCTTTTTTAATAGTCCGTTGTCTATTAGTACTGTTGAAACAGGTCCTTTACCTTTATCTATTTTAGATTCTATAACAATACCAGTCGCAGGACCGCTAAAAGATGCAGAAAGATCTAATATCTCGGATTGTAATAAAATATTTTCTTTTAACTTATCTAAATTTATTTTTTGTGTAGCTGAAACCTCAACGAATAAAGTATCTCCGCTAAAATCTTCAGCTATAAGCTCATATTTCATCAAATCATTTTTTATTTTAGTAATATTTTTGTCTGGTAAGTCACATTTATTTATTGCGACTATAATTGGCACTTTTGCGGCTTTGGAGTGTTGTATTGCTTCTATTGTCTGTGGCATAATTCCGTCATTGGCTGCAACAACTAAAACAACAATATCGGTAATTTTAGATCCTCTAGCCCTCATTTCTGTAAATGCTGCATGGCCGGGTGTGTCGATAAAAGTTATAATTTGATTTTTTCCAGTCATAACTTGATAGGCTCCAATATGCTGGGTTATCCCTCCATGTTCTCCAGATACTACGTTTGCATCCCTTAGGGCGTCTAGTAGGGATGTTTTACCATGGTCCACATGGCCCATAATTGTAACAATAGGTGGTCTATTTTGGATTTTTCCCTCTAACTGGATTTTCTTTTTCTTTATTTGTAAATTAGGAGAACTTTCAACAATAGGTGTATGACCAAACTCTTTAACAATATACTCAGCTGTGTCTTTGTCTATAACATGATTTATTGTGGCTACAACTTTCATATTAAATAAGAACTTTATAACATCCGCGGATCTTTCTGCCATACGATTAGAAAGTTCTTGAATTGTAATTTGTTCAGGAACATTTACCTCTTTAATTACCTTCTTTATTTCTTTTTTATCATCAGAGTTTTCTGTTTTCTTGTCTCTAAACCTTGATCTTTTTACTGATGCTAAACTTCTTTGTTTGATTTCTATTTCCTCAACATTCATAGCTCTTGAAATAGTAAGCTTAAAATCTCTTTTAACAGATAGAGGGTCTAGTTTTAATTTTGCTTTTTGAGTTCCTTTTTCATCTTTTTTTACAAAGTTTTTTGTTGCTTGCTGTTCAACAAATTTTCTTACTACATTTTTTTTTATAGTGGTTGGCTTCTTAAATGCGCTCGATCCAGGATTAGGTTTGTTGTCCCTTGAAGACCTAAAAGGAACTTTTTTTTCTATAGAAAAAGTTTTTTTCCCGTCGCTAGTAAGGGATGAAAGGTCAATCTTTTTAGTTACATTAGATGAGAGCGTTAATGTTTTTTTTTTATTCTTTTGGTCTTCCATGAATATTTTATTTAAATACTATCTCCCTAGCAGCCATAATTAGTTGATCAGCCTCTTCTCTTGAAAGAGAAAATTCTTCTAAATATCCATCGATTCTAATTTTTTTTCCTTTTATTTCGTCAAATCCACCAATTAATTCATCGGATGAAAGATCAGCAAAATCGCTTAGTGATTTGATATTTCTTTGACCAAGTAAAACTAACATTCCCTGGGTTATGCCTTTTAAGTCAACTAGCGTATCTTCCATACCTAGTTCTTTTAATCTTTTAGAAATTTCTTCTTTTTCTTTAATTAAATTTTCTTTTGACCTGTTGATTAGTTCGTTTGCAGTTCCTTCGTCTATGCCTTCAATTTTAGTTATGTCGTCTGGTGTAGATTGTGATATTTCTTCTATACTTTGCATTCCCTCTGAAACTAGTAATTGCCCTAAAGTTTCATCTACCTCCAGGCTCTTTACTAAATTTTCTGTTTTTTCTTTGAATTCAGTCTGTCTTCTTTCAGAATCCTCTTGATCAGTTAAAATATCTATTTCAAAATTAGTTAGCTTTGAAGCAAGTCTTACATTTTGCCCTCTTCTTCCAATTGCCTTGCTTAAGTTTTCTTCTGTTAAAATTACATCTATTCTTTTATTGTCTTTATCAATTAATACTTTTTGAATTTCAGCAGGCGATAGCGACTCAGCTATTAACGTTGGTAAATCTTCTGTCCATTTTATAATATCAATTTTCTCACCATGCAGTTCGTTCACAATAGTTTGAACCCTGCTTCCTCTCATTCCTACGCACGCGCCGACTGGATCGATTGAATTTTCACTAGAAAATACGCAGATTTTAGCTCTACTTCCCGGATCTCTAGCTACTGCTTTAATTTCTATTATACCTTCATAAATTTCAGGTACTTCTTGAAAAAATAATTTAGCCAAAAATTGAGGGTGTGCTCTTGATAAAAATATTTGGTGACCTTTTAACTCTTTTTTAACTTCGTAACAGTACGCTTTTACTCTGTCGCCAGTTTTTAGTATTTCTCTTGGAATAAGCTCATCTTTTTTTATTACACCTTCGGCTTTACCCAAATCTACTATAACGTTTCCATATTCTAATCTTTTTATAATTCCACTTAAAATTTGACCTTGTTTTTCTATAAAATCTTCATATTGTCTATTTTTTTCTGCCTCTTTGACCTTTAAACTTATAACCTGTTTTGCACTTTGAGCTGCTATTCTACCAAAATCTATTTGCGGTAAATCTTCATAAATCTGATCACCAACTTTTAAATCTTTGTTTTCTTTTTTAATAGATTGAGCAACATCTAAAATTATTTCTTTACTGTTGTCTTCAACTTTTTCTACTATGTCGAGAACTTTTTGAATTTTAATTTCACCCGATAAACGATCTATAAGAACACGAATATTATTTTCTGTTCCAAATTTTGTTAAAGCAGCTTTTTGTATGGCGCTTTCCATAGATTCTAGAACAATTTCTTTGTCTATTGATTTTTCGTTTGCAACCGCTTCTACTATTCTCAATAACTCTACTTTATCTAGTCCTCTATTTAACATTTTTTTCCTTTTTAGTTTGCGCCAAAAAAAAATGGGCTAAAGCCCATTTTGTAAACGTCTAATATTTTAAGTAGTATTAATGAATATTTAAGTCCTTTTCAAGGTTACTTTTTAAAAATATCAATTTTATCAGTTTTTTCCCAAGAAAATTGTCCATTATTATTTGGTTTTCTACCAAAATGGCCGTAGGCAGAAGTAACTTCATAAATAGGTTTATTTAAACCTAGTAGTTCTCTTATCCCTCTAGGCGATAAATCAAAGTTTTTTTCTATTATATTTTTTACATCTTCAGTTTTTTCTGAATCCAAATCTGATAATTTAACATAGATAGAAAGAGGCTTAGAAACTCCAATAGCATACGCAAGTTGGATTAGACACTTTTCTGAAACGCCTGCAGCTACAATATTTTTTGCTAAATATCTCGATACATAAGCTGCTGATCTATCAACTTTTGTTGGGTCCTTTCCTGAAAAAGCTCCGCCACCATGTGGTGCTGCACCTCCATAGGTATCTACTATAATTTTTCTTCCAGTTAAGCCTGCATCACCGTCTGGGCCCCCAATAATAAACTGGCCTGTAGGATTAATATAAACTTCTTTGTCATTTAATTCTTTTAAAAGATTTTCAGGTATAGATTTTTTAATATAAGGATAAATAAGCTCTCTTACTTTTTCTTGATTTAAATCTTTGGAGTGTTGTGTTGAAATAACAACTGATGTTACTTTAGTTGGCTTACCATTTTCATAAAGCATGCTAACTTGACTTTTTGAATCAGGTTCTATCCCTTTTAATACACCTTTTTTTCTATCCTCTGCCATTGTACTTAATATTTTATGAGAAAAATGTATTGGCGCTGGCATTAGATCTTCTGTTTCATCACAAGCATAACCAAACATGATACCTTGGTCTCCTGCACCTTCATCTTTATTATCTTTGGCATCAACGCCCATTGCAATATCTGATGATTGAGCGTGTAAGTATGATTCTATTTTTGTCTGTTCTTTCCAGCTAAAACCATCTTGATCGTATCCTATGTCTTTAATGCAGTCTCTCACTTTTTGAATCAATTCATCTTTTTTAATTTCTGGTGCCCTAATCTCTCCAGCTAAAATAACCTTATTAGTTGTTGTTAATGTTTCACAAGCAACTCTTGCATATGGATCTTTTGATAAATATGTGTCCACAACCATGTCAGATATTCTGTCACTGACTTTGTCCGGGTGACCTTCTGAAACGGACTCACTTGTAAATAAATAGTTTTTTATTTTCATTTTTTTTAAAAATTATAAAGACAAAGGCACATGTAAATAAAAGTATAAAAAATATCAAATTAATTTCGTATTTAATTTGTAAATTGTTTATAAGTGGAACTTCTAGCTCAATAACACCTACTTCATCGGGCCTTAAGACCTTTTTAATAACCCCTTTGTTGTCGATGAAAGCACTAAACCCTTTGTTTGCTGATCTCACTAAAAAGACATTATTTTCTACCGATCTGAAGATTGCTTTTGCTAAATGTTGATTTGGACCTATTGATTTTCCAAACCACGCATCCTCAGAAATATTTACTATTAAATTTTTTTGTTCTTGATTTTGGCTTAATTCTGGAAAAATTATCTCGTAACAAATTAGAGGTAACAATTTTAATTTATCTAATAAAAAAATTTTCCCTTCACCACCCTTAGAAAAAGATCCATAACCTTCTGTTATTTTTTTTAACCCTAATTTATTTGTAATTTTTTCAAAAGGTAAAAATTCACCGAATGGGACTAATTTAATTTTGTTGTATTTAAAGAGCACATCAAACTTGTTATTAACGATAATTAAACTATTAAACACATTGTTTTTAGACTGTTTAGTATCAAGTGTGTTGACTCCAAATAATATTAAATGGTTCTCAGAAAATGCTTTTTCAAACATCGATTTATATTGTGTAATTTGTTCAAAATTATAACCAGTAAAAACTCCCTCAGGCCAAACAAACAAAGTTTTTTTATCTTTTTCTGGAGCACTATATCTAATTAATTTTGAAATATTTTCACTTATATCGTTATTAGATAAATTATATTTCAGATCAAAACTTGGTGAAATTATTTTAGTAAAAATTGAGTTTTGTGTATTTAAATCCAATTTTTCTAAATTTTCATTATTTTTTTTTATTATAGAACTCCCATATATATAATTACCAAAAAAAATTGTTACTACAAAAATGAATGTTGTATAGCTAAATCTTTTATTAAATATTAATAAAAGAGGTGAGCAATAAATAATAATACAAAAAAGATTAAACGAAAAAAAACCAATAACAGGCAATAGCTGGAGCGTTTCTGGAGTCCATGACCATGTATAAGCCCATAAATTCCATGGAAACCCAGTAAAAATTATAGCACGTAAAAAGTCCATTAAAGCTAAAGAACTTGAAAACAATAAAATAGATGTAAAATTATTTTTTAAAAATGGTCCAGCAATTAGATTTCCTACGCCAAAGAAAAAACCAAGAAATAAAGGTAGACCAATAAGCGAAATTGGAACTAAAAACTTGAAATTTTCATCAAATGTAAGGGAATGAGAAATCCAATATGTGCCCGTTAAAAAAAAACCAACACCAAACATATAACCGACTAAGAATAGATTAAAAAGATATGGTTTTTTTCTATAGGTATTTTTTGATTTTTTTTTTACATAAGTTGTAATTAAAAAAAGTGCTGGGATTATTAAAAAGTTAATATAACTATAATTAAATGGTTGAAAACTAAATACCGTAGAAGTACCCAAAATAAAAGGTGAAAAAAATACCAAAAAAAATCTACTATTTAAAAAACTAAATATCATTTCATTGAAGAGACTTAATTATTTTATTTTCTAATTTTTGCATTACGGAAAAATCTTGATTTGATTTATGGCGATATCCTAACAGATGTACTAAGCCGTGTATCCATATCTTATCAAATACAATATTAAAGCTTTCTTTTTTACTTTTTTTAATTATTTTATCTAAATTGACTATTATGTCTCCAAGATAGATGCTAGTTTGTTTTTTTCTCAGTAGTTTATATAATATATTTTTTTCATAAAATGGAAAAGACAAAATATCTGTAATTTTATTTATTTTTCTAAATTTTTTATTTAATTTTTTAATTTCATTACCATCTGATAACAGTAAGGTAAAATTTAACTTATTTTTTTTAAATATTTTAATTTTTTTTTCAACTTTTTTTAATCTAATTTTAAGGTAAATATTAGGTTTGCTAATACTTTTTTTCCAAAACTTGTTGTTAACTAATACATCAGCTTTGATCGTCATTTTTTTTTTGATAAGCTTTTATAATTTTTGAAACAAGTGGGTGTCTAACTACATCTTTGTGATCAAACTCGACTATCTTTACTTCTTTTATACTGCTTAAAATATTTTTTGATTTTACTAAACCTGAGTATGACTTATTAATTAAATCAACCTGAGTAGGGTCGCCGTTAACTACTAATCTAGAGTTTTCACCTATTCTGGTCAAAAACATTTTTATTTGAGTTTCTGTAGCATTTTGAGCCTCATCCAGGATGGCAAAACAATTCTTTAAAGTTCTACCTCTCATAAAAGCCAGAGGTGCAATTTCAATCTCACCAGTTTCAATTTTTTTATCAATTTTTTCAAAACCAAATAATTCGTACAGTGCATCATAAAGAGGCCTTAAATATGGATCTACTTTTTCTTTCATATCACCAGGTAGAAAACCTAATTTCTCTCCTGCTTCAACAGCAGGTCTCGATAATATAACACGCTCAACTTTTTTTTCCATAAGCATAGTAATAGCGACTGATACAGCAAGAAAACTTTTGCCGGTACCTGCTGGACCTAACGCCATCACAATATCGTTTTCTCTTAAAGCTTTAATATAATCAGATTGTTTCTTAGACCTTGCAATAACTGATTTCCTTGGTGTCTTAATAAGTTGAGTAAAAGATTCTACGTTTGAGTTTTTATTACGATCTAAATTATTATTCACTGACAAGATTATATCATTTTTTTCTATGCTATTTGTCAAAAGAAATTTATTAATTAAGAACTTGATAGCTCCTGATACGTTAATTAAACTGTCTGGACTTCCTTTAGCTGTAATAGAATTACCTCTAAAAAATAAAGTTGCTTTTGTTAGTTTTTCTAACTCAATGAGATTTGCATTGAAAACACCCACTATTGACAAAAGAATATTATTATCAAAAATTTTAATATTAATAGTTTCTTTATCTATTTTTTTTATTGTTAGCTTCTGTTCTAATCTATTTATTTCAGGCATCAATTAAGTTGTGTAATTTTTACTGTTTCTTCATTAATTTTTCCAAATAAGCTATTGTGATTAAAATTGTTAATCTTTACGTTAATTAATTGACCGGTTATATCTTCTTTGCTTTCAACAACAACAGAGTTTAAAAATTCATCCCTACCAAAATATTTATCTTGGTTTTTCATCTTATTTTCAAACAGAACTTCTGTTGTTTTGTTTAAAAAATTTTTTTTGTTTTGGCTATTAATTTCTTCTAGAATTTCTTGCAATTTAACTAATCTTTTTTTAGCTACTCCTTTTTCAATATTAGTTAGCTCTGAGGCAGGTGTTCCAGGTCTCGCACTATAAATAAATGAGTATGAATTTATAAATCCAATTTTTTCTACTAGCTTTAGTGTCTGTTGAAAATCAAACTCTGTTTCTCCTGGATATCCAATAATAAAATCGGATGAGAATTTAATATTCGGCTTAGCTTTCTTAAGCTCAATAATAATTTTATTATACTCTTCAATGTTATGTTTACGATTCATTGCTCTTAAAACTTTTGAAGATCCACTTTGTACGGGTAAATGTAATATTGGCATTAACTTTTTGCAGCTTTTATGAGCTTCAATTAAATCTTTTGTGACGTCATTGGGATGAGATGTTGTGTATCTAATTCTTTTTAGTTCCTTTAAGCTATTAAGTTTAAATATTAGATCTGAAAGATGATATGTTTTGATTTGATTTTCATACCTGTAGGCATTTACGTTTTGGCCTAATAAGGTAATTTCTTTCGTACCATTGTCTATTAATTGTTTTGCTTCGATTATAATTTCGTCAAACGATCTAGAGTATTCTGGACCTCTTGTGTAGGGTACAACACAAAAATGACAAAATTTATCACAACCTTCCTGTATTGTTAAAAATGAAGATATTTTAGAGCTTGAATTTTTAACTAGACTTAATCTATCAAATTTTTCTATTGCTTCAAAATCTGTACTATTAATTTTAGATTTTTTTTTTTCTATTTGTTTTATTATATTTGGTAGCTGATGATAAGACTGGGGACCAACAACTCCATCAATATATTTTTCGCGATTAAGCATTTCCTGGTTTTCCGCTTGAGCTACGCAGCCCGTAACTATTAACATTGGTTTTTTTCTGTTTCTAAACTCTTTTTTTAATCTCCCTATGTCGTGATAAACTTTATCTGTTGCTTTTTCTCTAATATGACATGTGTTTAAAACATAACAATCTGCTTCGGAGGGATTTTGAGTTGCTACATAGCCTTCTTCTTTAACCAAATCTAAAATACGATTGCTGTCATACTCATTCATTTGACAACCAAACGTTTTAATAAATATTTTTTTAGACAAGTTATTTTTTAATTTTAGAGCCATAAAGCTCTAGTTTATGGTCAACCAACTTATAACCTAATTTTTTTGCCATTTTATTTTGTAAAATTTCTATATCTTTGTCGACAAATTCTATTATCTCACCACTATTTATATCTATTAAATGATCGTGGTGTTCCTCGGGTGCTTCTTCGTATCTTGCTTTACCGCCCTTGAAATCATGTTTTTCAACAATTCCAGATTCTTCAAAAAGTTTAACGGTTCTATATACAGTCGCTATACTTATTTTTTTATCAATTTTATTAACTCTTTTATGTAATTCATCCACATCAGGATGATCGTTTGAATTAGACATAACTTCTGCTATGAGTTTCCTTTGGTCTGTTAGTCTAACACCTTTGTTTTTACATTTTTCTTCAATGTTGTTCATATAATTATTTATAACTTAGCTTAAATATAGTGGTTTAATCAATTTATTTTCAATCAGTCTGTTTTTTATTAATAAATCAATATTTTTGTGGTTAATTTCAGCAATTCTTATTTGTTTATGGTCTATATTTTTAAAAATTTCATCATTTTTAATCTCCTCCGGAACAATGAATAAATAATCTTTTTTTTGAATTGTGGTTGTATCCATTTTTTTAGGAGAATTAAAATGGTAGTGAGTTTCAAAGACACCCTCACAGAAATAATAAAAATTATTTATCTTTTGCATTGATATAATTTTTTGCTTCAGATCTAGATAGGGAGCAGCATTAAGCAAAAAACTATTGTAACTGTAAATATTTATGTTTTTAACTATTTTTAAACCTTTTATTACAGATAACGATATTCTGATTCCTGAAAAACTACCGGGGCCAGAATTTACAAAAACTGAAAAATCACTATTAAGGTTAATGTTGTATTTCTTGATAAAATTAGCAATTTCTATTGCTAGTATTTCATTTTTTATAAGATTAGTTTGTAATTTTTTTATAAAATACTTATTATTAATTTTTAATACAATGGAGTCATTTTTACCTGTGCAGTCAATTATTAGAAAGTCTTTAATCATTTTTTTATTTTTTTTTATACCTAGTGAGTCTTCATCCATTTCTAGTAATATAGAAGATAAAGGTGTCATTGTCCTTATGTATCATCGATTTGAAGAAAATAAATACCCATCTACAAATGTAAAGATAGCAGACTTTATAAAACAGATCGATTTAATTGAAAAAAATGACTTTAGTTTTATTGGTGCAGATAATTTTGAGACTAATCTTGTAAATCTTAAAGATGGTAAAAAAATTTTATTAACTATAGATGACGCATTCAAATCATTCTATGATCGAGCCTGGCCTATACTTAAAAAAAGAAAAATACCTTTTTTATTATTTGTAAACACGCGAGAAATTGGAAGTAACGGATATATGACTTGGGAACAAATCAAACATATCTCTAAAGAAAAATTTGTGCATATAGGGAATCATAGCTATTCTCATGATTATTTAGTTGACAAGACAAACGATGAAATTAGTAAGGATATAAATCTAGCATTAAAAGATTTTGAGGAAAATCTTGGGTACAATTCTGCTTTTTTTTCATATCCCTTTGGCGAATATAGCAATAACTTTAAAAATATTATTAAAGATTTTGGCTTTAAATATGCATTTGGTCAACACTCGGGTGTGGCTGATGAAACAAAAGACTTTTATGAACTTCCTAGGTTTTCTATTAATGAAAAGTATGGTGAGTTGAAAAGATTTGAACTAATTCTTAATACTATTCCTTTAAAATTTAAATCAATTACTCCCTCGGAAAAATATATTAATAATACTAACAACCCTCCTGAAGTTATTATAGAGTTTTTTGATGATATTAAAAATATCAAATTACTAAATTGCTACTCGAATGAATTAAATTTGTGGAGAAAAGCTAAAATTAAGTATTTAAATAATTTTAAAATTAAGATTATGTTGATAGGTAAATTTACCACAGAAAGAGGAAGAATTAATTGCTCCCTAAGAGAACCGGATGGATCTTGGCGTTGGCTTGGAGTACAGTTTGTTGTTGCCGAACTTTAATCTAAAGCTTTAGTTGATTGCTTTCCTTAAAATCATCTATTTTTACAGCTTCTAGCTCATCTAAATCATTTTGTTTAATGATTTGTTCTAGTATTTTTGTATATTCTTTTCCCGTCTGTGCATAATTTTTAAGTTCATGAATTAATTCTAAACCAGACAATTTTTTGTTTTGCTTCCTCAATGCGCCTCTTTTTTCCCTAAAACTTTTATAACCTCGATGAGTATTTAAATTAGCTATATATGCTTTTACAGAAGCTCTTAGTAAAGGAAATTTAAGAATTTTATGATTTTGATCTTTAGTTTTTTCTAGAGGCTCGATACCGTCACCATTCCAGGTCCACTGCCCATATATAGCATTTCCTTCCAGGGCAAACCTTGAGGTACCCCAGCCGCTTTCTTTTGCTGCTTGAGCTAGAGCTATGGAAGTTGGAATTATATCTATTTTTTCTATTAGTTCGTTAATATTTTTATCAGCAACTTTGTATTTTTTATATTTTTTGTAAAGCCATTTTTTACTTTCTTCAGATTCATTGTCTTTTAATATTTTTAATAAATATTTTCTATCCTCTTCAATTTTTGAGTTTTCGGCGACAACTAAAGGTAATAAAATTTGTAAAAAAGTTTCTTTTTTTTCTTTAACACTTTTAATTCTATCTAAATCTTTAGGTAGTCTTGTAAAATATATTGGTTTTACTTTTTTTTTATTTCTTACGTGGTCTAGGTTGTATTCCAGATCTTCAAATAAATTTAATACTGTTTGCGTGTTTAAATTATAATCACCATCTGCAGGTAAAGATTTTTTATCTTTTTGTTGTTTGGTTATTTTTTTAGAATTATTTTTTTTAATAACATCTGGAACCTTAACAATTTCTTTTTTTTTTATTTTTTTATCATTTGCTTTTTTGTCAGACTTGATCTCTAGTGATATTTTTAGTGAATCAACATCGGTTACAAGATTTTTTAGATAAAAACCAGAAAAAACTAATACTACTAAAAGTGAAGCATAAAATCCTTTTGAAAGTAAATTACTTACAACTTTTTCTTTAACTTTAAAATTATAAATATCATTCAAGCCATCAATTATTGTGTTTGATAAAATTTTAAAAAAGTTAATAATATTAAAAATTATAAATTTGAAATAGGATTTAATTCCATTGTAGAAATTTTTAGATAATTTGCTTAAGTATATATTTATGGATAATTTTTTTCTTAGATCTCCGTATAAATCTTTTATAAATTTATTTATATTTATATTTATATTTATATTTATGGATAATTTTTTTCTGATTCCTTCATAAATGGGTTTATAGACTTCGTTTATAAGTTTATGTGAGATGTATCCCCTATTTCTTGAGGGTATCGGAACTTTATTTTTTAAAAGTATAATTTCTATATCATAGGTAGTTAGTTTTAGATTTTGATCAAAAACCCTATCAATTTTATAAATTCTTGCTAGTTCTATTAGCTTTTGTCTGTAACTTACAATTTTTACCATTTTATATTGCCTCTACTGATTTTACTTCCTCTACGTAATGGCAGAGTAAATTTTGAACTCCCTGCTTTAAAGTCATGAGTGAACTTGGACATCCCGAACAACTTCCTTGCAGCTCTACGTGAACAACACCATCTTTAAAAGATTTAAATTTAATATCCCCTCCATCTTTTGCTACTGCCGGTCTTACTTTGCTGTCTAAAACTTTCATTATTCTGTCTTCAACTTCACTAAGATTTGGCTCATAATTGTTGGTTTCTTTTTTTTTATTAAGTATTGGTTTATCGTTTTTCTCAAAGTAATCATTCATGTGAGAAATTACCGTTGGTTTTAATATATCCCAAGATATTTCTTTATTTTTTTTTACAGACAAAAAGTTTTCGGCTAGCAACACAAGTTCTACTCCTTCGAGATTAAGTAAATTTTTCACAAAATCATTTTCAATTTTATTAAAATCTTTTTTTTGAAATTCTTCGGTTCCTGCTGCTGAGACTATTTTTTCTGATAAAAATTTTAACGAATCTGGATTTGGTGTTAGTTCTGTTATAATCATCATGAGTTTATATCACTTTTATCTAAAAAAAACCTACAGCATTTCGTATCTCTTTAAGGTTGCAATCGGCTAAATTTCTAGCCTTTACCGTCCCTTCTTTAAGAGTTTTTTCTAAATAACTTCTGTCATCTAACAACTCTCTTATTTTTTTTCCAACCGGGCAAATCACTTCAACTAAAATATCTGATAATTTATTCTTTAGATGTGAATATTCTTTACCTTTTAATTCATTTAAAGACTTTTCTAATGTGTTGTTTGTTAAATCCGAATAAATGTTAATCAGATTGAATGCCTCTGGTTTATTTTCTAGATCTTTTAAATTATCAGGTATTGCAGAAGAATCTGATTTAGCTTTTTTAATTTTTTTAACAATATCATCTGCCGTGTCTTTTAAATTAATTCTAGAATACTCAGACACATCTGACTTGCTCATTTTTTTTTTACCATCTCTTAAACTCATAACTCTTGATATATTTTTTTGTATCAATGGCTCAGGCAATGGGAAAAAGTCTTTTTTATAATCATTATTAAATTTTTGTGCAATGTCTCTGCAAAGTTCTAAGTGCTGCTTTTGATCTGCCCCTACCGGAACATGCGTTGCTTTGTACAAAAGAATATCAGCTGCCATTAGGTTGGGATAAATATAAAGCCCTACACTAGCCTTTTCTTTGTCATTGCCAGCTTTGTCTTTAAATTGAGTCATTCTATTTAACCATCCAATACGAGCTATACAATTTAAAATCCAAGCGAGTTCAGCGTGCCCGCTAACCGAGGATTGATTGAAAATAATACTTTTTTTATTATCAAGTCCTGTAGCTAGAAAACCAGCTGTAGTTTCTAAAATATTTTTTTTTAGCTCTTTTGGATCTTGAAAAACAGTAATAGCATGAAGATCTACTACGCAGTAAATACATTCGTTTTGTTTCTGAAGAGTAACAAAATTTTTTAAGGCACCTAGGTAATTACCAAGGTGTAAATTGCCAGTTGGTTGGACTCCTGAAAAAACTAATTTATTTTTATTCATTATTTAATTTGTCTTAAAATTTTGTATTTTAAAAACTCCTAGTAAACGGGCTGACAATAAGTATATTGCGGCAGCTGAGGCTACTATCACTATAAGATAAAAAGACTTATAATAATTATTATAAATAAGCTTATCCTCAAAAAAATTAATTAAAAAATAGAGAAGTGTGGACATTATAACTACAGAAATAACTATTTTAATAAAATTGACATAAAAAATAGTGCTGGTTTTAAAGTATTTTAGTTTTAGTAATAAAATTAAATAAATTACTACAGCACACCAGGTCGCTATAGATGTGGCGATTGGAATAATAATAAATCCTAATTCTTTAAAATAAATAACTGATAGTAATAAATTCAAAAAAACACTGAAAGCTGAAATATAGAATGGAATTTTAGTATCATTTCTCGCAAAGAAAAAGTTAGATAAAACTTTGATTAAAGCAAATGCAGGCACACCCAGTCCAAAATATTTTAATGCTTGGGAAGTTAAAATAACATCTTCTTCTAAAAATGATCCATACCCAAATAATGCACTTGTAATTTGTTTTGAAGCAATAATTAAACCTAAGCACGCGGGTATAGATAAGATCAAACATAATTCAATAGATTTATTTTGTATGTTTGTTATCTCAAAAATATTTTCTTCTTTTATTTTTTTGGACAATTCAGGTAGTGCCACTGTTCCAATTGCAATTCCAGCAATAGCTAAATTAATTTGATAAATTCTGTCTGCGTAATATAAATAAGAAACTGCTCCAGCTTCAAAAGAAGCAATAATTGTACCAACTAAAATATTAATTTGTGTTACACCAGATGAAAATATACTTGGCAATAATTTCTTAAAAAAAAATTGAATTTTTGAATTAATTTTAATTTTAAAATTAATAGAAGGTTTGTAATAATACCTAGTAAAAAAAATTAAAAATATTAACTGAAATACGCCAGCTAATGTAACTGCGTAGGAGAGATTAAATTCGAAGTTAAGTTTAAAAAAATAAGAAATTAACAAGCTCATGATTAAAAAAATATTTAATATAATTGGTGCTGCTGCTGCAGCTGCAAATTTATTATTAGAATTTAATATCCCTGAAAAAAAAGACGACAAACTAACAAAAAGCAAAAAAGGAAAGGTAATTCTTGTAAGCTCGATAGCTAGATTAAATTTTTCTGCATTTTCATAAAAACCTGGCGCTATTAAGTAAACTATTACTGGTGTAAAAATTTCTACTAAGAAAACAAAACCTAATAAAGCTATTATTAAAAGATTTAATACATCGTCTGCGAACTTCTTTCCTTCTGTTTTGCTAATTGTATTTTCTTCTACATAACTTGGGATGAAAGCTGCATTAAAAACTCCTTCAGAAAAAAGTCTTCTAAAGGTATTAGGAAGCCTAAAAGCTACAAAAAAGGCATCAGCATATATAGAAGCACCTAGAAAGATTGCTATTAATATATCTCTAAAATATCCGAGCACCCTACTAATCAAAGTATAAAAACTGAAAATAGAAGTTGAAGATAATAAGTTCATAAATATAACTATTAAAAAAATTAAATTATTGATGATTTTACCTATTTTATATTACATAATAAATTTTAATGACAAAAAAATCTAAAATTGACCATTACTCAGAT
>MDTF01008208.1_pt1 | contig 16156 bp, 16 predicted proteins | sample 811191 | NCBI WGS metagenome assembly MDTF01 (sample SAMN05326649, study PRJNA326480) | marine metagenome | isolation source: seawater | place: Southern Ocean | collected 2011 | reverse complement strand
TTTAATTAGCTTTGGTCATTTTGGCAATCTTATTGGCTTCAAAGGTGACATTATCTGTGGCAACATAAATAATCAATTAGATGGAAGGTTATTGGATAAATTCAAATTTGATTTTATTTTTCATCAAGCTGCAATTTCTGATACACGTATTTATAATCAAGAAATAATAATGAAAACTAATGTGAATTCATTTTATGATCTATTATTTCGAGCGAAAAAAGATGGCGCTTCAATGATATATGCTAGTTCTGCTGCAACATATGGAAATTTGCCCTCACCTCAAACTGTTGGCTATGAACAACCAGAGAACCCTTATGGTTTTAGTAAGTACGCTATGGACCAAATTGCCATTAAATACTCAAAAGAAAATCCAAGTTTATCAATAGTAGGGTTACGATTATTTAATGTTTTCGGTCCAAATGAATTTTATAAAGCAAAAACAGCTTCTATGGTAAGTCAGCTTGGACTTCAAATTTTGAATGGCGAAGCACCAAGATTATTTAAGAATTCAGCCAAAATATTTAGAGACTTTATATATATTGAAGATGTAATACAAGGATTTTTAAGAGCTTGCAGTCCTAAAAAAAATGGAATATATAATATAGGTACTGGTATTTCTAGAAGCTTTCAGGAGATTGCAGATATCCTTCAAAAAGAGTTTGGAACTAATCTAGACTGCAACTATTTTTCAAATCCTTTTGATGACTACCAAACCCATACACAAGCTAATATTAAAGACTCCACAATAAATTTAGGCTTTATCCCAAATTATTCATTAGAGCAAGGAATTAAATCATACTCAAAAGAAATTAAAAGACTCCATAAAAGTAAAATTATATGACTAAGTATACAAATATGTCACCCAAAATTCTAGTTATTGGCGATCTAATGATTGACCAATATTTATGGGGCTCATGCGATAGAGTATCTCCTGAAGCGCCTGTTCCAATAATTAAAATAAATGAAGAAAGCTCCATTCTTGGTGGTGCAGGAAATGTTGTTAATAACCTTAAAAAATTTGGTGCGAAAGTTGATATTATTAGCATAATAGGTAGTTGTGAAATTTCTAATGAATTAAAAAAATTACTGTCTAAAATCAATGTTGGAACTAATTTCTTATTTACTCAAGATGATAGAATAAGTTCAAAAAAATCAAGAATTATCGCATCTCAACAGCAAGTAGTGAGATTTGACAGAGAGAGTTCAGATGATATTAATCTTAAATCACAGAATCTTATTATTCAAACTTTTAAAGAAATAATTAATAGTTATGAGTTAATCTTAATTTCAGATTATGGCAAAGGAGTAATGACAGAATCTTTAACAATGACTTTAATTAAAATTGCAAATAAGCACAATAAAAAAGTCCTAATTGATCCAAAAGGTACAAATTACAAAAAATATAAAGGTGCATTTGCTCTTACTCCAAATAAAAAGGAAGCAAGTGAAGCGACAAATATCAAAATTTCAAATGATGATAGTTTAAAAAAAGCTATTACTCAATTAAAATCTATTTGTGATCTTGATGTTTCATTAATTACTCTTAGTGAACGTGGTGTGGCAATTTATGATGATGATTTCAGAATTTATCCCACAGCCTCTAAAGAAGTGTTTGATGTTACTGGAGCAGGTGATACTATTCTTGCTTCTCTTGGATTTTCAATTGCTTGTGGTTCAAATATAAATGAAGCTATTAAATTTTCTAATCTTGCAGCTGGAGTAGTGGTTGGTAAAATTGGAAGTGCAACGGCTTCTTTAAATGAGATCAGTGAATATGAGTCGAGTATAAATAAATCTACTAGTGATAAACATATTAAATCAATTGATGAAATAGCACTCCTTGCTAAGGAACTAAAAATTAGAGATAAAAAAATAATATTTACAAATGGTTGTTTTGATCTTCTTCATGCAGGACATATAAGTTTTTTAGAAGCTGCAAAAAGTTTTGGGGATATTCTTATACTTGGACTTAATTCTGATCGCTCAGTTTCAATATTAAAAGGAAAAGATCGGCCTATTAATAATGAAGCTGATAGGGCATATACTCTTGCTGCAATAGAGGTAGTTGATTATGTTGTAATTTTTGATGATGAGACACCTTATGAATTAATTAAATTAATTAACCCTCATATCTTAGTAAAGGGGGGGGATTACAAAGGAAAAAATGTTGTCGGACAAGATATCGTAGATGAATTAAGATTAGTGAAATTCATTGATGGCAAAAGCTCAACCAAAACTATAGAAAAAATCAAAAACTACAACTAATAATGCGATCAATTATCAAAAAAGAATTTAATGAAAATATAAAAACTAGTAGAAATACATTAAATTCGATTATTGAACAAATTGAAAGTGCTGCAAAAATTTGCATTAATTGCCTTAGACTGGGTCGAAAAATATTAATTATTGGAAATGGTGGGAGTGCAGCAGATGCTCAACATATTGCAGCTGAACTAGTTGGAAGATATAAAACTACACGAAAAGGCTTACCAGCTATCGCTTTAACAACAGATACCTCTGCAATTACATCAATATCTAATGACTTTGGATTCGAGCATGTATTTGATAGGCAGGTTGAAGCCATAGCTAACAGTGGAGACGTGTTAATTGGAATTAGTACAGGTGGATCTAGTACTAATATAATTAATGCAATTACTCTTGCTAATAACCTTGGATGTAATACTATTGGATTTAGTGGAAAAGACGGAGGAAACTTTAACAATATTTGTGAATTAAATCTAATTGTTCCATCTTATGATACTCCACGTATTCAAGAAACACATATGTTGATTGGTCATATAATTTGTGATTTAATTGATTTAGAGTTTAGTAAATAAAAAATCTTGAATAAAAAAATATACCTAATACGCTCCAGAAAAACAAATTTTGGTGGTGCAGAAAATTACCTTAAAAGGTTATCAAAAGCTTTAAAAAAAGAAAATATTGAGCATGAAATTATTAATTCATCCTTACCAAAGTTTCTCCCTTCTTGGGTACAAGTAATATTATTTAATATTCACCTCAGCCTAATAAAAGATGATAAATTTTATTATTCATTGGATCGTATTAGTTGTCCTGATTTATATCGTGCTGGTGATGGAGTTCATAAAGTGTTTTTATCGATTGAAAAAAAGTCAAAAATTAACTTACTTCACCCTGTTTATTTATATTTAGAAAGAAAATGTTTTGTAAATGCAAAAAGTATTATTGCAAACTCAAAAATGGTTAAAAAACAGATAATTAATAGCTACAACATTAATCCAGATAAAATTAATATTATTTACAATGGCATTGAATTAAAGAAGTTAAACTATCAAAAGTCATACAAAAAACTCTCGAAAGAGTTTGCAATTAAAAAAAAACAACCCTTACTTCTATATGTTGGTAATGGTTTTAAAAGAAAAGGTGTAGCAGAATTCTTGCATATTGTTTCCAATCTTAGTTCTAAAAATATTAAGGCCTTTGTAGTTGGAAAAGAAAAGAATATTAAATATTATAAAAATTTATCTAAAAAATTAAATATTGATTCTCAAGTCGTTTTTACTGGAGCAAGATTAGATGTGGATGATTTTTATAACATTAGTGATGTATTTCTTTTCCCAACTCATTACGATCCATTTTCGAATGTTGTTTTAGAAGCAATGAACTTTCGAAACGCAGTATTCACAACCAATAATAATGGAGCTAGTGAGATTTTAGAAGATCGCTTTATTATTAAAAACTCTTATGACCAAAAAATTTGTAAATCAATTGATAGCTTGTTAGAAGATAAAGTAACCTTAGAAAAAATAAAAAGTCTAAACAGAAAAAAATCTAAATTATTCTCAATTGAAAGAAATTTAACTGAAACGCTTAATGTAATAAATAAAATTTCATAAAATGGATCAAAAAAAAACTGCGCAAATTTTAATTGAACTTCCAACATGGCTTGGTGATTCTGTTATGGCATCGGCTGCTATTGAAAATATTGTAGATTATTATGGTGCTATTGAAATTACTATTATTGGATCTTTTTCTTCAATTGAGACTTTAAAACACCACCCAAAAATAGTCAAGTCTATAATTTTTGAATCAAAGTATAAATCACTGTATAAAAATTATAGTCAACTTGGTGGTTTTGATGATTATTTTACTTTTAGAAGCTCATTTAGAGCAACATTATTAAAACTCCTTGTAAGATCTAAAAACAAGTACCAGTTTAAGAAAAAAAATTCAACTAAAAATACTCATCAAGTAAAGCAATATGTTGAATTTGTAAACAAGAGCTTAAATATTGATTTTCCTGCAGGTAATTTAGTGGTTAATAACGTTCAATGTAGAACTTTAAACTCAACTAAAATAATTGGAATTAATCCTGGAGGTACATATGGTAGTGCAAAAAGATGGTACCCAGATGAATTTGCAAAGATAGCAACAGAACTATCTGATCGATTTGATATTGTTATTTTTGGAGGAGAAAATGAACGAATATTTGCAGAAGAAATTGAAAAAAAATTAATTCAAAAAAAAATCACTAATTATCGAAATCTTGCTGGAAAAACTTCAATTTCAGAATTAATAAATGAAATAGGAAATTTAGATCTTTTTATTACTGGTGATAGTGGGCCAATGCATATAGCTGCAAGCTTAAAAATTCCTACAATATCAATTTTTGGACCAACTAATGACCATGAAACTTCTCAGTGGAATAACTCAAATAGTTTGGTTATAAAAAAGCGCTTAGATTGTCAACCTTGTATGAAAAAAATATGCCCATTAAAGCACCATAACTGTATGAAGCTTATTAAAGCTGAAGATGTAATAAGTGCTATACCCTCTATATATATTGATTTTAAAGTTATAAACAAGTCAATGATGATATAATTTTTTTTTTTAAAAATATTATATATCTACTAATGCAAAATTTCACAAATAATTTTTTGTCAAATTGGATAAATTTCTGGGTTTTTATTTTTTGTATTACCTCAATTGCTATAACTGGTCATGGTGGCGAAGCCGCAATTATGCTCTTGTTTACAATGGGATATGTATTTTTAAGCCCTAATCATAACAAGTTAAGTTTCAGTCTAAATAAAGATGAAAAAATATTTTTATTATTAATTTTTTTATTTTGGTTAATAAATCTTATTAATACAATATTTCTCCCTCAAGGTTTAGAATTTGAGAATAGTAGAATTGCATTAAGAGCAATGGATAACCCAATGAGATGGTTGCTTATGATTCCAATTTTTTTTCTACTTAGACTTTATAAAATTGATTGGAGGGTTATTGCTATTGGTTTATCTATAGGGACTTTTATATCTGTAGGTATAGCTGCATATCAAATTTATTTTCTAGAATTCCATCGTGCGAGGGGATCATTTAATAATGAAATTACTTTTGGTGAATTAATGGTTGTTATTGATTTACTGCTATGGGTATTAATGTTATTTGCATGGAATAATAAAAATAAAATATATTTCTTTATATTATTTTTTGCAAGTTTATTGGCATTATATGGCTCATTATTATCTATTACTAGAGGAGCCTGGCTGGTATACCTGGTACTAATAATTAGTTTCATTCTATACGCTATAAAGAGAGGCATAAACAATCGTAGTTTCCTCCTCTCAAAACCGATCATATTTCGTATATTTTTTACTATAGTTATTTTTGTATTTATATCTCAAACTAATCAATATCAATTAATTAAAGATAGAGCAACACAAGTATTTATAGAAACTTCGCAAGGAAATTATCAGGATGCTGCTGGAGGGAGACTTGTATTGTTCAAAACAGCCTTTAAAATATCAAAGCATTATCCACTTGGAGTTGGGACAAATAATTTTCGAGAAGGAGGAAAGGCAGTAATAATTTTAGATGCAAAAAATAATAGCAATATAATTGTTAAAGATAACAACAATCTAGAAATACCAATTGAAGGTTTAATTGATAACTTAAATCAATTTTATTACTTACAAAGCTTCAATCAAGATGGGTCCTTACGATATACCTCTAGATTTAGACATGCCCATAATGAATGGTTAAACGTACTAGCTGAAAATGGTATCATCGGATTCATTCTTTTAACTTTAATATTCATTTCCTCATTTAAAATATTCTGGAAAAATATCAATCATAAAAATGAGTTGATTGGAATTTATTCTTATTCTGGAATGCTTCTAATTTTTAGCTTTGCTATATTCGGCCAAACCCAATCAATTTTCACAAGCCATGCTGCTTTACTTTTCTTTATTTTTTTCCTTTTTTTATTTATTGCTCAAATATCAAAATTAAACAATGATGATAAACTCAAAAAAGAGTTACTCAATTCTTAATCTTGAACCAGAATTAATTACCGTCTCTGGAAATGTCGTCTTCATAAGGGCAATTAAATCCTTTTTAAACGCAAGCCCTATATGAAGTGGCCCAGAATCTGCGCAAACTATTAAATCACTTTTCTTTGTAAGTGTGATAAATTTTTTAGATGAAATCTCTGTTTTTTCAAATAAAAAATTATTACAACTTGCCGATAGATAAGATCTATTCATAGAGGCAATAGTAATTTTTGGCCGAGTGTACATATTTTTAAAAGATGCTATTAGAGCTTTCACCTCAGGCGGAGTTATACTTCTAGTAACATCAGTTGATTGAGGGCAAATTAAAATATTTTTATAGTTTTCTTGTAAAACTAATTTTTTTATTAACCAGTCTTTTTTTGGTAAATTTAAATATAGTCTGACTACTTGGTAATGATTAACAGCTTTTTTATTTTGAAAATCCTTATAAAATAAAAACTTATTACAATAACTAATAAAGTAACAACTATCTAAGCCATTAGACCATGGGTTAAAACCTATATCAAACACTCTTTTTTTTAGCAGTAGTGTTACTTTCAACATGTCAATTATATTTCTTTTATTTATAGCAAGGCATTCAATATTTGGTAATAGCTCAGTAATATAGGGTTTCATTTGTCTTGGACATAAAATTAAATAATCTTTATCAGGATAAAGTTTAATAAATTCTCTAATAACCACTATGTCAATAATTGTATCGCCATAGCGAGTAAAAATGGAAAAAAGAATCCTCCTAGAATTTTTGATATCATCAAGACTTGGAGCTATAGAAGTTATTTTCTTAATTTTATGTTTCAAAAAAAAATTAACCATTACCAAATATCCAATTTTTTCATTTTATAAATATAGTCTTCGCTGATTGACTCCCATTCTATCAAAGGTGACATTACTCCCTCAGTCAAATGTGTTGAAAGTCCTTTAATTGGAGAAATACAAATTGCCTTATTGCGGAAAAAAATTCGACCATAAACCTTTTCACTTAACTTTGAGTCACTTGGCCCAATAGCTGATGCTTTAATTGGCTTTTCAAATTTTTTCATAGTGCTTGATTTAAGTAAAAGAGTATGTGTAGTATTGGTAATTTGTCTCCAATGAGTATATTTAGATAGGAAAATATAGGAAAGTCTTTTCCAATAGGGTTCATATCTATCAGGATAATCTGGCGTATGAATAATCAATGGGGTATTAGATAAGTCTCCAATTATTCGGTTTAGATAATTTTTCTTATTAGGGGATGTTTTAAGATACTTTTCTTTATTTTCAATAAATTCAGAAATATATTTAAATGCATGTGGCATATGCAAATAATCATCTTCGCACATATAAATCCACTCATCTAATGGAACCTGTAAAGCCAAATAAATTTGTTTTTGCAAGGATATTGCAGCACTATCCATTTTTGTATTTTCTATAATTACATCACTAAAGTTATTAAAAAAGTCTAATAATTCTTGAGATAAATCATCTCCAATTACTGTAAATTTAAATTTCATCCCCTCTAAAGATTTATAAAGGCTATAAAATGAAAGCTTAATGATTTGTATTTTATTTAAGTTAAAAGGCCTTTTTAAATTATGAACTGACTCTACTTTGTCACATGCTCTAAATAAAATATTGTATTTAACCTCCATAATGCTATAAAACCTCAATATTAAATGTAAGTGTGCTTGCTCTAAATATAAAACAATATTTTTGCTCATACTTTTTCGGGCTCATTTTAAAAATTAATCGGGCAATCAACCCCATCAATCCGCCACTAAAAGATAGCTTAATATGTTGAATTTTAAGTCCTTTACCAATGTAGTGAGTTGCACTTTTTTTTTCATAATGATCAAATGAAAAATATGATAAATGATGAATATGCGTTGGATCAATCCAAGAAGATAATGAACTGAAGTGGGGGGTAATAATCTTTATATTTGCCCCTTTTTGTGAAACTCTTATTAATTCGTTAATTACCTTAGGAATATCATAAAAATGCTCAATAACATTATCTAAAATAATCTCAGTAATTGAATTCTCTTCAAAAGGTAGTTTTTCATTTTCAATATCACAAATATAATCAGCTGCATCACAATGAAATTTATCAATACCAATATATCCATCTACTTTTTTATTTCCACAACCAATATTTAATTTCAAAATACCTCCTTAAATTATAAAATACTCTTAAACCCAAATTTTTAAGTTCACACAATATATTGTTAATTTATAGTGTCTATTTATTAAAAAGTAAACCTTTTTATGCCATAAAGCTTAAAAACATAATGCTTTATTCACTTCCTTTAATACAGTAGTAACTGAAATATCACTCATAGGACTTTCCTCACGGCAATTATCAGCACTTGGATGATCTATAGGAAAATAGCAAGGATGGTCTATTGCACCATATATTTTGCTTTTAAGCTTGCAATGGAATAAGACAATCATTGGAATATTAAAAGCGCTCATAATATGCGAAGGACCAGTATCAACCCCGATATATAAATTTGTTCTGGACATTAGGGCAGCTGTCTCTCTTAATGGCATACCTGCAAGTAAAGTAGAATTTTCAATCAATTCATTAAATAAAACCTCAAGTTTATTTTTTTCTTGTGGAGATGGTCCACCATAAATTAAAAAATGGACATTAGGATCTTGAATAATAATATTTTTACATAGTTCTACAAAGTATTTAATAGGCCAATCACGAAAATCTTTAGTCGGGAAACTTACAGCCTGAATTCCAATTAATAATTTATTATTTAAATTATGAGAATCAAGAATCTTTTCTGCAAATCTTATTTCATCAGTTTTTAAAGATATTGACAGACGTTTGGAATCTTCATAAATTCCAATTGATCGAGGAAGAGACGTAAAAATATCTACAAAGTGGATGGCCTCAGTGTCTGGAAACTCAACAACTTTATATAACATATTATTAATCTTACTATCATTTTGTCGAAATGCAATAACCTTTTTAGAGGATCTTAACGCAAGTAAAGTCAAATTATTATCAAAGCCATAAACAAAAGCTAAATCATATTTTTTTTTTCCAAACCGAGCACTATATACTGCAGTATTTTTAGAGATAGGTTTTATCTTGTCAATAAATGGTAGGTTTTTAAATATTAAATATCTCTTAGGGTGAGCTAATACAGTAATTTCAGCATCTTTATAAAAACTGGCAATAGATTTAATAGCTGGAGTAGTCAACATACTATCTCCAATCCTAGAAACAATAATTACTAGTATTTTTTTAACAAAATGAGATTTCATATTACCCTTACTTTATTATGAGCCCTGAAAGATATGGGTTCATTTTAGGGTCATTGTACATTTTAAACTGGCGATAAATTTTATAAAATGATTTACCTTTTTCAGCGGTTTTAAGTAAATGATTAAGGCATGAAGATAAATCTTCTCTTTGCATATTTAATTGATTTTTTTTTCTTTTAGACTGCTCTTTGTTCTCAATATCAATATCAAGTCTATCAGCTTGAATACCCATATGTAGGACCTTTAAACTCACAATGGAAAGCCTATCAATTATTGACCCTGCAGTTTCACTATTAAACCAAGCACCCTCTTCTAATTGAATATTTGATAATCTGTCTAAAATCTTTTCATCAATTCGTTCAATAGCATCATTCCTTTTTTGGTTAAAAAGATCGATAGTACGTTTATTTTTAGCAATATCAATATCATTAACGTCAATTCGGCGAGCTTTGTCTTCTTCATCCCATAATCTGCAGTTATAACTATGATTTCTTTCAATCCAATACCAAATATCATTCACATCATATTGATTAGGTCCATTTGATGGCCAAGATAAATGCTCATAACATAAGTTGTGATATTCTATTATTTGATTTTTATCTATATCACTAAACTTAAATTTCATTTTTTAACCCTTAAATTATTTTTAGATGCTATATTAAACTTTCATATATTTGCAAAATTCTTGATGCCATAAATTTTGATGAAAATTTATTATCAATTAATACTTTATTCTTTTTGGCAATAGATTGATTTAAAAAGAATGACACGCCTTCAACTAAGTCAATAGTGCTATTAGTTTTAACTAATTGAAAATTATTATGCTTAAACAAATCTTGGGTACTCCCACTATTTGTAGCAACAACATTTTTTCCCATAAATAAAGCCTGCATTACTGCCTGTGGAACCCCTTCTTTTGAGTCCGAACTAAGAACAGCTATGTCAATTGCTGTTAATAGCTCAGGAATGTAATCAACATGTCCAAGCATATTTACATTTTCTGATAAATTTAATTTATCAATTAAATCAATAATATTACTTTTTTGAGGCCCATCACCAGCAATTATGAAAGAAAAATTTTTTTCAGGAAATTTAATAATTAAAGATTTTGCCATATATAAAAATAAATCATGGCGCTTAAATTGTCTAAGTACAGCAATTATGCAGATAACAATTTCCTTATTATTAATATTAAATTGTTCACGACACTGTGGTCTTTTGTATCTATCAATATCAAATTTATAGGTATCAATTCCAGTTGGAATAGATTCAATTTTATTCGATTTAATACGGTTATATTTAATCATATCAGCTCTTACACTCTCGCCTGTTGTAAATATATAATCCGCTAATTCATTTATAAAGTTAAATCTGGATGAGTTAATTTTATTTGAAAGGTGGCGAGTTCTTATAAACTTAATACCAGATAATTTTGCAGCTATGCCACCAACCCAAGTATCTTTTCCACTATGTGTGTTAATAATATCTATAGAGTTAGCTTTAATAATTTTCTTAAGAGATAGTAAAGTTTTCATATCTGCATTACCATTAAATGCTAATGGAAAAACTTTGATACCATGTATTAATGCTCTTTCTTTAATTATGCTAGATTCTTTACATGAAAGAAAAACTTCAACACCCTTTAAACGCATTGCATTCATTTCATCGATTATACGAATTTCTTGTCCACCCCAACCATCAGACCATTCTGTATGCAAAACTTTAATAACCTTACTCACTCAACATTTCCTTAACAACATTTTGAATTTGAATAATATCTAAATTCATCAAACAGTCACTAATCTTACTTCCATTACAACCATCTTTACCACAAGGTTGGCAACTTCTACTTTCAGAAAAGACCCTATGAATACCCATTGTTTGCATTCCACTTCTTTGAGTATATCCAGAAGTTAGTAAATTATTATCCCACGGGCCCCAATGATCTGCTCCACTAGGTCCAAAAAAAGCCAAAACAGGAACATTGTTAGATGCACTAATATGCATAACAGAAGTGTCTACTCCAATAAATAATTGACTTTTTTTATTTATTGCTGAAACTTGTTTTAAAGATAACTTACCAGAAAGATTTATTGGTTTAGAACTGCATTTACTTAATATGTTATTAATTTTTTGAATCTCAAATTTATCTGGTGATGCTGTAATAATTACTTTTATGCCCAAATCTAGCTCACAATAATCAATTATTTGAGACATAATATCATCAGATATGCATTTAAATAACCACCGTGAAACAGGATGAATATGAATAATTTTTTTAATATCTAATAATTCATTATAAATTGGATACTCATCATTTAAACTCCAAAAAATTTCAACTTTTTTATTTTTAATTGGAATATTTAAAGCTCTCATTGGGTCTAAATTAACATCGACTGTATGCCTTAATTTTTGACTTGGCATTTCATTAGTATAAGTATTTTTAAATAGCCAATTTTGAGACTCATAGCCTATCCTTATTGATGCTTTTGAAAACCAACTAATAAAATTGCCACGATCACCATTTGTAAGGTTAATAACTATGTCATAACCCTCGTTCCTAAAGGAAAGTAAAAATTTAATTTCATGCCATAACCTTTTAAATATTGATGATGATTTAACAAAAACCCTATCATAAGTAATTATTTTATTAAGATTTGGATTTAAAGTTAGCATCTCTTCAGTACCTTTATTTACAGAGAAATCAATTTGGGCATCTGGATAAAAATTTTTAAGATTATTTATTAATGGGGTAGCTAGCAAGACATCTCCAATATTTCTATATTTTAACAAAAGTATCTTCATATATTATTTACTGTACTTCCAAAAAGTATATTTTGCATACCCTTTTGCAATTTCAAATCCACGCCACCCATCAATAAAACCAAGTTTAATAAAGTAAAGTCTAAAAAATATCCAGCATGGACTAATAATGGATTTAAAAATATTTTTTTTCTTTTGGCTTAATTTTGCATAGTTTTTTTGCTTACTTGTAAATTCATCAACATCTTTATAAGCTAAATGAATCATGTGATTTTTTAATTTAGAAGCTTTTCCAATAATCTTAACACTTTCATGAACTGGTACATTAGTAAAGTGTCCATAATTTTTATTAAATAACCTTACACTATAGTCTGGATATAGCCCACATGTTTTAATGGCTTTACCAAAGAACCAATTCAATCTTGGTACTTGATAACCATTATGATTTGGATTTTTTAGAATAGAAAGTATTTCATTCTGCAACTTTAAAGTAATTCTTTCATCAGAATCTAAAACAAAAACCCAATCATTTGAGGCTAAATTAATCGCAGCATTCTTCTGAGGTCCAAAACCTAGCCACTCATGTTTTATAACTCTAGCCCCCAATCTCTTTGCGATGTCAATCGTTCCATCATCTGAATTACTATCTAAAATTAGAGTTTCGTGAGCAAATTGAGCAGATTTTATCGCTTCTGCAATATACTTTTCTTCATTTTTCGTAATGATTACAACAGAAAGGGTATTACTCATCTAAAATATAATTATTCATAAAATAAATTATTATACTCACCTTGATTTATGACTATTAAAACTATTTTTCTTGATCGTGATGGTGTAATAAATAAAGAAGTTAACTATCTTCATAAAATTGAAAGCTTTGAATTTATAGATGGAGTCTTTAGTTCCTGTATTCATTTTCAGTCCCTAGGTTATCAAATTATTATTATTACCAATCAATCTGGAATTTCAAGAGGGTACTTTAATGATAATGATTACCAAAAACTTACCAGCTGGATGTTTGAAAAATTTGTTGAAAATGGAATCAAAATCTTAGATATTTTTTATTGTCCCCATGGTCCAGAATCAAATTGTAATTGCAGGAAACCTAGGCCTGGAATGTTTATTGATGCTAAGAATAAACACAAAATTAGGATGAATGAATCTTGGATGATTGGTGACTCAGAATCTGATATAAAAGCTGCTAACTTAGCTGGAGTTTCAAATACTATATTAGTAAGAAGTGGAAATTTAATCAATGAAACTAAATCATGTTCGAAATTTATTATTGATTCAATCAGGGAATCAAAAGATATTGTTGTAGCCTAGACTTTATAGTAATTCATATACCATTTTACAAACTTTGATACACCTTCATTGATATTTGTAGAGGGTTTATAGTCAAACTCATCAACTAAATCTGAAACGTCTGCAAATGTATCAGTAACATCACCAGGCTGGATAGGGAGAAATTCTTTTTTAGCCTTTATTTTTAGAGCATTCTCAATCGCCTCAATATAATGAAGAAGCTTTACAGGAGAATTATTACCAATATTATATATTCTCCATGGAGCAGATGAGGAACCAGGATCTGGGTTATTGCTGTCCCATTTCTGATTTGGAGTCGCAGGTTTATTGAGCACTCGTACTATGCCCTCAACAATATCATCGATATATGTAAAGTCTCTTAAATGCTTCCCATAATTAAATACTTGAATTTTCTTACCTGCCAAAATAGATTTTGTAAATTTTTGAAGCGCCATATCAGGCCTATCCCATGGCCCATAAACAGTAAAAAACCTTAATCCAGTTGTTGGTAATCCATACAAATGACTATATGCATGTGCCATAAGTTCATTAGCTTTTTTACTAGCAGCATATAAACTCACAGGATGGTCTACATTATCGTGGACTGAAAAAGGTATTTTAGTATTTGCCCCATAAACTGAGCTACTTGAAGCGTAGACAAGATGTTTAACATTATGATACCGACAGCATTCCAAAATATTTGTAAAACCTACTATATTTGTATTAATATATGCAAGTGGATTCTCTATAGAATATCGAACTCCTGGCTGTGCAGCTAAATTTACCACTGCCTCAAATTGATTTGATTTAAACAGTGATTCAATTAAATTTTTATCTTCAATATCCAGCTGAATATGTTTGTATGATGGATGGTCAAGATGCCTCTTAATTCTTGCAATTTTAAGCTTAGGATCATAATAATTACTATTATTATCAATACCAACTACATCATGTCCTTTATCAAGCAAACATATAGAAAGTGCTGACCCAATAAAGCCAGATGCACCCGTAACTAATACTCTCATTTGTTAATCTGAATTAAATAAATCACGAGTATAAACCTTATCAACAACATCTTTAATCTCATGAGTCACTCTATTTGCAATAATTACATCTGATAACTTCTTAAACTCTTCAAGACTTTTAATTACTTTTGAGTTGAAAAAACTATCTTCCATCATTTCTGGCTCATAAACTATGACTTTAATACCTTTTGCTTTAACTCTTTTCATTACCCCTTGAACTGATGATTCTCTAAAATTATCTGAGCCAGTCTTCATAATCAACCTATAAACGCCAACAATTCTTGGATTTTTGTTTATTATTGAACTGGCTATAAAGTCTTTACGTGTTGAGTTTGCTTCAACAATTGCACTAATTAAGCTGTTAGGAACATCCTTATAGTTTGCTCTCAATTGCTTAGTATCTTTTGGTAAGCAATATCCTCCATACCCAAAAGAAGGATTATTATAATAATCGCCAATTCTCGGGTCTAGCCCAACTCCTTTTATAATTTCCTCTGTACTTAGCTCATGAGATTCAGCATAAGAGTCTAACTCATTAAAGAATGCAACACGCATTGCCAAATAAGTGTTGGAAAAAAGCTTAATAGCCTCAGCCTCATCTGAGTTAGTCAAAAGAATCTTAACGTCTTTTTTTAAAGAAGCCTCTTGAAGAAGTATAGAAAACTTATGGGCATACTTAGAATGAGAGCCAATAATTATTCGAGAAGGATACAAATTATCTATTAGAGCCCTTCCTTCTCTTAGAAACTCAGGGGAAAAAATAATATTATTAAAATTTAGCTGTGATTTGATTCTTTCTGTAAAGCCTACTGGAACTGTTGATTTAATAATAATCACAATACTTGGATTTATAACTATAATATCTTTAATGAGAGATTCAACTGAGGAAGTATTAAAATAGTTTGTCTCCGTATCATAATTAGTTGGTGTAGCAATGATGGCATAATCTGATTTTATAAATGCATCATTTATATTAAGAGTTGCAGATAAATTTAGGTTTCTATTTGCAAGATAATCCTCTATTTCTGCATCAATGATAGGTGAAATTTTGTTATTAACTTGTTTAACTCTTTTAGGGTTAATATCAAAAGCAATTACTTCATGTTTTTGAGACAAAAGCACTGCACTTGATAAGCCAACATAACCTATACCTGCAACCGTAATTTTCATAAACTTACCTTTATTAGTTTTTCAGAAATTTCAACAACATCATCTACTCTAATTTCTTTAATTGAATAATCATTTTTATCTAAAGCAAGAGGGTTAACCTTTGAACTAGATTTTATCACTCTATTGATCGGTGTTTGACAAACTCTGCTAATTGGAGTTGGCCCAAATAAAATAATTGAAGGCTTATTCATGCCCCATGCTATGTGTGATGGACCAGTATCATTACCAATAGTTAAGATTGAATTATTAATTAATTTCTTTAACTCATCTAAATTGAGTTTTTTTGAAGCCTTAATT
>MDTF01016877.1_pt1 | contig 16162 bp, 17 predicted proteins | sample 811191 | NCBI WGS metagenome assembly MDTF01 (sample SAMN05326649, study PRJNA326480) | marine metagenome | isolation source: seawater | place: Southern Ocean | collected 2011 | reverse complement strand
TTTGTTGTCACATGTAAAAAGAAAGTCTATTAAGCTTATAGCTTAATGGAAGAAATTTTAAATAAATATCCACTACTAAAAAATCAAAATGTTCCACGTGAAACATTCACAGGTTTTGAGAGATTTATTGTTATGCTTCAGGAAAAAAATAAAGAAATTAACCTTATCAGCAAAGAGACTGCTAAAAATGAAGTAATAAGGGAACGTCATATAGTTGATTCAGCACAAGTTATTGATTTTGTTGATTTAAACAGTAATATAATAACAGATATAGGTACTGGTGGTGGCATGCCTGGCATAGTTATATCAATTATGATAAAAAATTTAAAAAATTCATTAAAAATTCATTTATATGAAAAAAGTCACAATAAAAGTGCTTTTTTAAGGAATGTGTCTAGAGACTTGAAATTAAATACAGAAATCATACAGCAAAATATTTTTGAGGTACAAAATTTAAAGTCAGGTACAATAATGGCAAGAGCTTTTAAGCCTTTGCCAGTAATTTTAGATTTAGTTTATAAAAATTTTAATAGTTATAAAAATTTAATTTTATTCATGGGAAAAAATGGAGAAAAAATTTTAGAAGAAACTTTAAAAGATTGGGATTTTGATTACGAAAAGAAAAAAAGTATTACAAGCGAAGATTCATTTTTATTGAATATAAAAAATATAAAAAGAAAGATTAGAAACTAGAATGCAAATTATTTCGGTAATAAATCAAAAGGGTGGAGTAGGAAAAACAACTACCGTAATTAATCTTGCAGCAGGTTTGGTACAACAAGAAAAAAAAGTTTTAGTAATAGATTTAGATCCTCAAGGGAACGCAACGACAGGACTTGGATTATCAAATTTAGAAAACTCTAGTGAAACAATTTATGGAGTGTTAAATGGAACAAAAACAATTTTAGAAGTAATAAAAAAAACTGAGTATAAAAATTTGGATATAGTAAGCTCAAATGTTGATTTATCTGGGCTAGAGGTTGAAACGGCTGGAGATAGTGAAAGGGCCTTTATATTAAAGGGTAAATTAGCCGCTTATTTAAATGATTCTAGGGGATCTTATGATTATATACTGATAGACTGCCCTCCATCATTAAGCCTAATAACAGTTATGGCACTAGTGTCGTCACACTCACTTGTTGTACCATTACAGACAGAGTTTTTTGCTTTAGAGGGGTTAACCCAACTAATGAAAACAATAGAAAGAATAAAAGTAAGTTTAAACCCTGATTTACAAATAAGAGGAATTCTTTTAACGATGTACGACAAGAGAAATAAACTTTCTGCACAAGTAGAAAAAGAAGCAAGAGATTATTTTAATGAAAAGGTTTATCAAACAGTCATACCAAGGAACGTAAGACTGTCCGAAGCACCTTCCCATGGAATGCCAGTCTTAGTTTATGATAAATCTTGTCTTGGTAGTAAATCTTATTTTAGTTTTACTGATGAGTTTATAAACCAAGAACAAAAAATAGGGATACAGGTATAATGGATAGTAATAAAATAAAAAAAGGGTTGGGTCGAGGTTTGTCATCGTTAATAGGTGAAACTAAAAGTGAAATAAATATTAATAAATTATCCATAAGTGTCCTAATTAGCAATAAATTTCAGCCAAGAAAAATATTTGACGAAAATAATTTAGAGGAATTAACAAATTCAATAAAAGAAAGAGGAATTATCCAACCTATCATAGTTAGAAAATCTGTAGATCAAAATTCTATGTATGAAATAATTGCAGGAGAGAGAAGGTGGTTGGCAGCTCAAAAAGCAGGACTACATGAAGTTCCAGTAGTAATTACAAATGTAAACGATTTAAAATCTTTGGAGTTTGCGATTGTAGAAAATGTGCAAAGAAAAGACCTAAATGCAATTGAAGAAGCCAGAGGTTATCAACGTTTAATAGAAGAATTTTCATATGACCAAGAAAAGGTAGCTAAATTTATTGGTAAAAGCAGAAGTCACGTAACTAATTGTTTAAGGTTGTTAGGATTACCAGAGCAAGTTTTAAAAATGATTGAATCTAAAAAGCTTTCAGCAGGTCATGCCAAGATCTTAGTAGGATTAAATAATGCCGAATTTCTTGCAAAAAAAATAGTTGAAAAAAATCTTTCTGTTAGACAAGCAGAAAATTTAGTTAAAATATTTAAAATTAAAAAACAAACTTTTAAATCTAGCAAGGATATAAATCTACAAGCTTTGGAATCCTCAATTACAGAAAAATTAGGCCTTAATGTTTTAATTAAAAACAGAAAAAATAATACAGGATCCATAGTGGTGGAGTATAAGGATCTTGATCAATTAAATAAAATTATAGAAATTATTAAACTTAATTATTAGTTTTTTTAGAACTAGTAATGATAAAATCAGATAGGATACTTTTACTTATGATGGAGTTTTTTTTAATCAAGTATTCAATTTCATTAGTTTTATAAATTAAATCATTCAACTCATTTTTTTGCCAACACCTTACCTGTTGTGTTACTAAAGGTTTATCTTTCCAAAAAATTGCGGGTTTAAATAAAGAAATCGCTGACTCAATATTAATTTTTTCATCAGTTAAATCGTAAATTTTTACCAATCTTTTTAATTTAGATAGTAAGGTTCTGATAATTATTATATTATCTTCATCTGAGTAAATATTTTCACTCAAAATAGAGATAGTTTTTCTTGTGTTTTTAGCTAGGCAATGATCTACAAGTTCTGCAGCACTATAATTATCTGCAAGATTTGTTAATTTTATAATTTCTTCAGCATTGATACTTTTTTTATTTAACGCGTAGTTTTCGATTTTTTCTAATTCATTATTTAAATTCTTCCTATCTCCTCTGCTTCTTTCCACCAATATATTTATTAGTTGTTGAGAAATAGGAATTTTTTTAATTCTAAAAAATTGGCTGACCAATGAGTTTAGCGTTTGATTATTATCTTCATAAAAAGGAACACAAATAATTTTTTTGTTTTTTTCAAATAATTTTCTTAGTAATGATTTTTTTTCAAGATTTTTAGCATTTAAAATGAATTTAATATCTTCTACTTTTTTTTCTAAAAGCTCCTCTATTAGATCCTTAATTTTATCTGTTGATCTACTTATGATTATAAGTTTCTCATTATCAAAAAATGATTTTGATAAAATACTATTAAAAAAGTCATTTCTATTATCTAAAATCTCTTTTTCTTCATATCTGTAAATTTTATCTGAATAATTTGCTTCGAACAAATTTTTTGTAAACTCTTCCTTAAGTCCTTCGTTTTCCCCATAAAATAGAAAATAATTAAATTTGTTCTTGTCAATTTTGCTTAATTCAAAATGTTTTATAATCACTTAATTGAATCTATATATTGATTTATTTGTTCAATAATCTTTTTACTTTGATTCTTGGTTATAAGTTTTTCATATTGATTTAATTCAAACTTATTATCTAAATTGCTATAGTTCACACTTTCAGAGAAAACTTTTTTCCCCAAAATTTTTTCTCCTTCCATAACAATTAAATCAATACTGATATTTAAAGAATAATTTAAAGTAACTCCCGATTTATTTTTTGATTTTATAGTTTTATTGATACTTGAGCTGGTGTCTATTTTGTAAAAACGATTTGCACCATTTGTATCTTCATATTTTTTAAAATTCTTCTTTAAATATTGATTGATTTTTTTATCACCATGAAGATTTAGGGCTACAATCGAAAATTCTTTTTTCTCTATTTTGTGAACTGATTCATAGCCACTACAACCATTTATAAAAAGAACAAAAAGTATAACGATAAATTTTAATTTTCTCATTTTATTATTAAATTTATTAATTTATTCTTAATAAATATTTTTCTAAAAATTTTTTTTTTAGTTAAATAAGGTTTTAGTTTATCACTTTTATTTATTTCTGTGATTAATTCTTCCTCATCAATATTATTATGTGTTTGTATGATTTCTCTCTTTTTCCCATTTATTTGAATTACGATATTGCAAAACTCCGATTTTAAATATTTATCATTGACCTTGGGCCAATCTTTACTGTCATTTAGTTCTAATTTCTCAAAACACTCATTTGCAAAATGTGGGATAAATGGCATTAATATTCTCAAAATTTTAGAGTAATTTTCTTTTAATTGATCTTTATTTATTGGTTTATCTATCTCTTTTATTAAAAAATTGTACATTTCGTAGAGATTAGCAATTATCACATTGTAATGAAATTTTTCTAAATTTTTTGTTAGTTTGTCAACTAGTTGATTGGTAAATTTTTCTAAACTCTCTTGATTTTTTCCCTCATCATCAGATTGCAATTTATTTATGATTTTTGTATTTAATACCCAAAGTTTTTGAATAAATTTATACGACGCATTCATACCCTGGTCTGACCATTGAACATCTTTTTCTGGTGGGCTGTCTGATAAAATAAATAATCTCACTGCATCTGCTCCATAATTTTTGATTATTTTTTCTGGATCTATTGTATTTTTTTTTGATTTAGACATAGACTCTGTTGTTCCAACAAACACTTTCTCATTTGGGTAATTTTTTTTAATAAAATTTTTACCATCTTCTGAAATAACATCATCTGGACTAAGCCAGTTATTACTTTTATCTTTGTAAGTTTCATGACAAACCATCCCTTGGGTAAATAAACCCTTGAAAGGTTCTTTTAGATATATTTGCTTATCTTTATAATTTAAAGCCCGCATAAAAAATCTTGCATATAAAAGGTGTAATATAGCATGCTCAACACCACCAATATATTGATCAACTGGCATCCAATAATTTATGTCATCAATATTAAATCCTTCATTTTTATTTTTTGGAGAGCAAAACCTTAAAAAATACCATGAAGAATCTACAAAAGTGTCTAGCGTATCAGTTTCGATATTGCACTCCTCCCCATCAATAATAATTTTTTTCCATTCATGTTGATGATCTAGGGGGTTACCCTTCGTATTAAGATTGATATTTTCAGGAAGCTTTAGAGGTAAATTTTTTTCTGGTATTTTAATAATTTCATTATTTTTATTATAGGCAATTGGAATTGGGCAGCCCCAGTATCTTTGACGTGAAACACCCCAGTCTTTTAGTCTAAAATTAATTTTTCTTTTTCCTATTTTTTTTTCTTCCAAGATTTCAATTGCTTTTATTACAGAATCATCTGGTGCACTTAAGCCATTAAGGAATTTTGAATTAAAGATCTCTCCTGAGCCAGTATAAGCTTCTTTGTTAATTGTAAAATCTCCTTTATGTCCAAGAGGTTTTACTACCGGTATTATTTCTAGATTGTATTTTTGTGCAAAATCTAAATCACGTTGGTCGTGTCCAGCACTTCCAAAAATGGCTCCAAAACCATAGTCCATTAAAACAAAGTTGGCAAAAAAAACTGGAACTTTTTTATTTTTATCAAATGGATTTATTGCTAATAATTTTGTTTCAAATCCCAATTTATCTGCTTGAGCTATAGCCTCCTCAGTTGTGCCAGCTTTTGAACACTCTTCTTTGAATTTTTTAAAATCCTTATTGTTAGTGTAATATTTTGATAATGGGTGATCAATAGAAAGAGCCAAAAATGAACAGCCAAAAAGTGTGTCTGGTCTAGTGGTAAAAATCTTTATAAACTTTTCCTCATCATTACCCTCTATTTCAAAATCAATTTCACAACCAAATGATTTTCCTATCCAATTTTTTTGCATAACTTTTACTTTATTAGGCCACTCTTTAAGTTCATCAAGACCATTTAAAAGGTCATCTGAAAATTTTGAAATATTAAAAAACCATTGATTTAATTTTTTTCTTTGTACAGTTGCACCAGATCTCCATCCTTTACCATCAATTACCTGTTCGTTAGCTAAGACAGTTTCATCAACGGGATCCCAGTTCACATAACTTTCTTTTCTATAAACTAAACCTTTGTCATAAAGTTCCAAAAAAAACTTTTGTTGGTGTTTGTAATATTCTGGTGAGCACGTTGAAATTTCTCTATCCCAATCTATAGAAAGACCAAGTCTTTTAAGTTGAGATTTCATAGTAGCTATATTTTGCTCAGTCCATTTTTTAGGGTCCAATTTATTTTGCCTGGCAGCGTTCTCTGCTGGCATACCAAAAGAATCCCACCCCATTGGATGCAACACATTAAAACCTTGCATGGATTTATAACGAGCTAAAACATCACCTATAGTATAGTTCCTAACATGCCCCATGTGAATTTTACCTGAGGGATATGGAAACATTTCTAAGCAGAAAAATTTTTTTTTGCTTTTATCAGTTTTGGTTTGAAAAGTTTTATTGTAATCCCAAAACTTTTGCCATTTAGCCTCAATAGTTTTAAAATTGTATCTTTCCATTAAAGAGATTTTAGTTTAATTAAAATAAATATTTAATTTTGTGATTTTTTAGGAATCCCTTTCCTATCTTTTCTAAATTTTTTCTTTTGTTTTTCTACCGTGATAATTTTTAAAGCTGAAGCCTTTTTTAAAATTGCCAACCTGAGTTCTTGAGCAATCTTACCATTATTTTCAGCTGTACTACAATTAGTAATTCCGCCAACATTCTTACAGTTTTTATCATAAACTGTAATTTTCATTCCATCTGATCTAATTTCGTTAGATAGAAATTGAACCATAATTTTAATAGAAGAATTATTTTTGTCTGAAGTGCTGTACCAGTCTGTAATTATTATTCCTCCACCATAATCAGCATTAGCTAGAGGAACAAAATCTAAAATATCTATAGTTGCTCTCCACATTTCATTAGAGCTGGCAAATTCAAATTTACCAGTACCAGAAGTTAAATTTCCAAATTTAATTCGCCTTCCTTCTTCCATGTTCTTCTCAACTCTTTCATTTGCATTTGTTGGGATTTTTCTTGCATCTGTTTTTTTGTAAATTCCACACTGAGAAAGTAATAAAAGAATAGCAACTGATGATACTAAAAATTGAATTTGTTTTATAATTGACTTAAAATTCATTGAATTTATGATTATTTAAAAATATGATTAATTAATATTGAATCATAAATATCCCTAAAAAGTCAATAAATAAACAATTAAAATGTGATATTTATGCAACAATTCTAATAATTCAATCAATTTTAGAGATCAATTTAAATATATTTACTAAAACTTGCTAATAATAAGTCTCATAAATAATTTATTATTAATAACAAAAGGAGTAATTATTATGAATAACTTAAAAAAAATAGGTCTTTCAGCACTTGCTGGATCATTAGTTGCAGCTTCGGCTTCAGCTGGTGCATTAGACGTAACAGGGATTTGGGAAGTAACTTTCAAATCTGACGATAATGCAAATAGTGGTAACGCATTTGGTTCAAAATCAGCAATCATGTTTAATGGTTCTGGAGATGTTGATGGTGTTGGTACTGCTTCATGGTATGCAGCAATGAACGACAACAATCCAGCTGGTTTCTTATCACACAAAGTTGATATCGACATGGGTGACTTAGGAACTTTTGGATTTGATCAAGGTGTTGGCGCATATGGTGTTGGTACAATTGATGATAAATCACCAACTGCTTGGGAAGAATCTTGGCACGGTACAGCTAACACTGTTGCGTTAGCAGTTACTGGTGGATCTTCTGGTGTATTAGGTTACAAAAATGCAATGGGTGGTTTCAACGTTTCAATTGAATACGCTCCAGCGCTTGGCGCAGCGGACGCAGGTGATGGTGCAACTGGTGCAATAACTAATACTGGTCAAAGAGGATCAAACACTAACTTTGCAATTACAAATAGCACATTAGTTGATGGTCTAGATGTAGGTTTTGGTTATGGTGAAAACAGTTCTAGCAACGCTATTGCTGGATCTACAAAAGATCAAAGCTCAATAGTTGGTTACGCTAACTATACAATGGGTTCATTTACAGTTGGTTATACTCAAGGTGAGACATCAGGTGGTACAGCAGCTACTTCTGCTCAAATCATGTCTGCTTACGGTATTGCTTTTAACGTAAATGACAACTTGTCAGTTTCATATAACGATCATGAAATTGAGTACAAAAAAACTGCCGCTACAAACTCTGCACAAACAACGCAAGCTAACGTAACGCAGTCATCTACTGGTATAGCAATTGCTTATACTATGGGTGGAGCTAAGTTAGCGATGCAAAATAATGAAATGGATAACGTTTCAGGTGCAACAGGAACTAACGATAAAATTACAGAAATTAGCTTATCTTTAGCATTCTAATAAAGTAAGTAATTTTAATATTAAACGGCCCTTATTTAAGGGCCGTTTTTTTTTGTGTAATATAATGATTGGAATTATCTTATAAATTATAAACAAAATGAAAGTATGAATAAAGATTACCAGACAAAAATAGAAACCGGGCTAAAACTTTTTCAAGAAGCAAAATATTTAGAAGCATTAGAAAAATTTGAGAATTTAAAAACAATCAATAAGGGTGATTTTTTAGTTTATTGGTATTTAGGGCATACTCAATTTAGACTATCAAATTATAAAATAGCAATAAAAAATATTAAAAACTCAATTAGATTAAAGGCAAAAGATGAAATAAATTTGGCTTTTTTATCAGAATTATATGTGAGTATTAACCAACATGATTTAGCCATTTCTACTCTAGAAGAAATATTAGAAATAAATTCAAAAAATATTAATGCTTTGATTAACCTTGGAAGAATTTATACAGAAAAAGGTAACTTTAAAAAAAGTATAGAATACTATTTATTAGTTTTAAAGAGTGAGCCAAAACATTATGGGGTGCATTATGAAATAATTAAATTAGAGCAAAGTTATTTAACAATAGATTTGATTATTCAAATAAAAGAAGATTTAAGCCAAGATAAAATAAACGCAGAGAACAGAGTATTTATTAATTTAATTTTAGCAACTAATGAAAAAATAAAAAATAATTATAAAGATGAAATTAAATATCTTGTTGAAGCTCACTCTAAGTACTTAGAAAAAAATAAAACAAAGTCTAATCAAGAATGGAATTATTTTACAAATTTATTACCTCAATTTATTAGTCATAGCAATAAAGTACAATTAAAGATAAACGATAAAATAAGTCCAATTTTTATCATGGGCTTGCCAAGATCAGGAACCACCATGATCGAAAATATTATTGCCTCTGGTAAATTAAAATTTCCCACGGGAGGTGAGGTTGGAGCATGTAATAAGGTTTTTTTTTCAAAAAATATAATTAAGGATTATAATTCAAATGAATTGATTACTGATTTTAATTATCAAGATGAGGACTTTAAAAACCTTAAAGAAAATATTCTTTATCAGTATAATCAGTTAAAATTGATTGATAGTAGTAAAAATTATATCTTTACTGATAAATCTATTGAAAATTTTTTATACATTGATTTACTTAAAAAAATATTTCCAAAGTCAAAATTCGTATTTTGTCAAAGAGACCCGTTAGCTAATATTTTAGGCATAATAAAAAATTTTTTACCAAATTTATATTGGACACATTCAATAGAAAAAATTTTTCAATGGATTGATATTTATTACCAAAATTTACAAGAAAATTTAAAAAATGACCAATTGAATTGTACTGTAGTAAAACTAGAAGACTTTTCAAATCATCCAAAAAAATGCTCAAAAATATTATTTAAATTTTTAGATTTAGAATGGTCGGAAGATTGTATTAATATAGATGCAAATAAAAATATTATTAAAACAGCTAGCAACATTCAATTAAGAGAGCCAATAAAAAAACACAATCTTAAATACCTTGAAAATTACTCAAATATTATTGAAAAATATGGTGAAAATTATGATTGGTTTAAAAATTAATTAAATTTTGAAAACAAATCTTTTAGATGATGGTCATAATTTTTTGAACTATTTATTGATGTATTATAAATAGGTTTATTTGCTTGATTAACGCTTAACGTCGTGATGGGCGTATCATTTTTATAAAAATCTAAACAGTTATCATCCCATTCCAAATCGCAAAACTTAATCATTTTTTTTGTTTCGGTAGTAAAATTATTTATTAAATCCTCATACTTTATGTTAAAAAATTCTCCTTTTAGTTCCATATTCCAAAAACTCATTATATCCTCATAGGACTTATGGTAATTAAAAATATCTTCCTCATTATAGCACCAGGACTGTGAACTGCTAAATAAGTTTTTATAAATCGACAAACAATTATCCTTAGGATCTCTTGTGCAGTGTATAATTTTAGAGTTAGGAAATAAAATTTTGATAAATCCTATATACCAAAAATTAGTTAGAGTTTTATCTACAATTATCTCATTTTTTGTTTTGTAAAATTTAACAATATTTTGGTAATTTTCGTCAATGTTTATTTTAAAAATATTTTTAATTTTGATAAGGTCAATTGAGTTGTTAACAAAAAAATTATCAGTAATTAATTGTGGCACAAGGTTTAATTCCCCTAAACTTGATACCATTGGATGTCCAGAAATAATTTTTTCTACAAGAGTTGTTCCTGACCTGGGTAACCCTACTATAAAAATTTTTTTTTGTCATCTGTTATACTTTTTTCATAATTAAAATTTAGAAAACATGATTTGATGCTTTCAGAAATTTTAGTAATAGTATTTATGTTAAAAGGAGTATTTGTAATTTGTTTTTGTAAGTTATTTCCTAATTTTAAAAATTTAAAAGATTGGGTATAATCTTTTTTATCTTCATATTCCTTCGCCATACCAAAATAGAGATTTATTTTTTGTTCATTATTTAATTTAAGATTTTCTAATTTATTAAGCATGTTACTTAAATGATCGTCAATTTCGCTACGATTAATTATTGCACTTAGCAAGATATCAGCTTCTGTGAAGGTCTCATCAAGCTTCAATACCTTTAAAAAATTTTCTTTAGCTTTTTCTATTTGTCCTAAAATTTGATAAGCGATGCCAAGATTTCTGTACACCTGAGGAATTTTGTCATTTTTTTCTATAAATAACTCATAATATTTGATTGCTTGATCAAAGTGAAAAGTTTGTTTTTTTAAGTTACCTAAATTTAGTAAACAATTTAAATAATTGGGATTTTTTTCTAATAAGTTTTTGAAGCATTTTTCAGCTTCATCAAACTTATGAAGGTATTTCAGTGAATTTCCTAAATTATTCATTGCCGCATAATTATTGGGGTTATGTTGAGAAGCTTTTGAAAAACAATTGAGTGAATTTTTGTTATCACCTTTAGACTGGTAGGCCATGCCTTTTAGATTCCATAAAAAATCATCATCTGGTGTCTTATTTAAAAGTGTTGTGGTTTCTAAGATTACATCATCAAAATTACCACCTTTAAATTTATTCAAAAGAGCAGGTAATTTATTCTTATAATCCTTTTTCATACAATTAAATTTGATAGCTTGTTACGATTTTTTATTAAACTTATAGATGCAAATCCATAAGATTTAGTCATTTTTATTTTTCTTATATTATGTTTTGTGAGGCCACCCAAGGCTATTATTGGTAATTTTGTAGATCTTGATAATAAATTAAACTTATTTATTCCTAAGTATCTTTTACTTTTATCTATTTTAAAGATTGGAGATAAAAAAATTTGAGAGATGCCTTGTTTTTCTTTAATTTTAATCTCTTTTAAATTATGAGCAGATCCTATGAGTAAAAATTTTTTATTATGATTATATTTTTTTAACCTATTTTCTTTATTAAATGACGGTATGTAGGCACCATCCAGTTTTAATTTAAAAGCTAAATCAGCATAATTGGCAATAAAGAATTTTTGGTTATTTTTTCTGCAATAATTTTTGAATATTCTAATATCTTTGATAATTGGTTTTTTGTGATAGTTTCTGTAAATAATTGCAATTTTTTTATTTAGATGATTGATAATATTTACATCCAGTTCATCTATAAAATAATATATTTTTGGTAAATGATTATGCATAAAATTATTAATAATTTAAACGTTATACAATTACTTTTAAAGACCAAAGTTGATAATAACAATTTACCTATAATAATAGCTGTAAGTAAAACATTTCCTATGTCGGAAATAACCCCTCTTCTTGAACATGGACATAAACATTTTGGTGAGAATAAGATTCAAGAATGCATCGAAAAATGGACAAATATAAAAGGAAATTATGCAGAAATAAAGTTGCATATGATTGGTAAAATACAAACAAATAAGGTGAAGTTTTTACTACCTTTATTTGATTATATACATTCACTGGATAATATTAAATTAGCAAAAAAAATCTCATTAGAGCAAATCAAACAAAATAAAAAACCAAAAATTTTTATTCAAGTGAATATTGGAAACGAAACACAGAAAAATGGAATTGATATTAATGACTTACAAAGTTTTTATACGTTATGTACAGAAGAGCTAAATTTAAATATAATAGGGTTAATGTGTTTGCCACCAATAGAAAAAAACTCTACATCTTATTTTCAACAAATGAAAAAATTAGCAGAGAGTATAAATGTTAAAGAATTGAGTATGGGGATGTCAGGAGACTACCTAGAAGCCTCAAAAAACGGAGCATCTTTTTTACGAGTAGGATCAAAAATTTTTGGACCAAGAAGTTAGTTTATTATAATTTTTGTTTTATAATCTATTAATTTTAATAGAATTTCAAAATCTTTTTTTTTAAGTGCTATACAGCCTGCGGTAGGTTTATAATCATCAGTTAAGTGAATAAAAATAGCACTTCCTTTAAATGGAATTTTTTTATCATTGTGATTGATTGTTAATAAATAATCATATTTATGATCTTTTCTGTAAAAATTTTCTTTATTAATTTTACTAAAAACTTTAATTTCTTTATTATAATTTCTATGTGTTGGATCATCACACCAACCCTGGTTTTTTTTAATAATTTTCTTTTTAATGTGTGATTTAGGAATTCCAACTCTATCCTTTCTAAAATACAATTTTTTTAATTTAAAGATACCTTTAGGCGTTGAAAAATCACCCTCTTTTTTATTGGAACGTGTACCTTTTTTACCTATGCAACACTTTAATTGAAAATCATCAATTATAAGCGTGTTTTTATTTTTAACATGAATTATCATAAGTTATACAAAATGATTAAACAAAACATCTTTATTATTAACTTTAACTCATTATATGAAATCTTGCAGGAGATTAAAGAAAATTTTTCATTTAAAATCATAAAATATGAAAATGAAGAGAGTTTTATTAAAGATGATTATATTGATAAAAAAAATTCTTTAATAATTTTAAAAGCTAATCAAAAAAATTTATCAAATTTGACCTCAAATGAAAAAAATTTTCTTGTTTTAAGCAATTTGCCTTTACCACTTAATAAATTAATTGAATCAATTAATATTCAATTGATTAAATTAAAATTTAAACATCAGTCTAAAATTATTATCAAAGGTTATGAACTTAATTTAAACTCAAAATTTTTTTCTAAAAATAATGTAAGTTTAAAACTAACAGAAAAGGAAATTGAAATAATCTTATATTTAAATGAAAATAAAGATAAACATACCGTCTTAGATTTACAAAAAAATATCTGGGGATATTCACCAAATATGGAAACACATACAGTTGAAACACATATATATAGACTACGAAAAAAAATTAGTGTTACTTTCAATGACGAAAACTTTATTTTAAGCTTAAAAAATGGTTATTTTATTAGTTAATTTAACCTAGCGCCAATCTTTTGAATTACTTTTGACGCCATTTCAGTACCTTTCTTAAGACTTTCTTTAGTCGACAAATTATTTATGTGTCCGTGAAGAAAACCTGCTGCAAACAAATCACCTGCCCCAGTTAAATCAATGATATTCAATTTTTTTTCACTTTCACACTCAACCACCTCATTTTTAATGATAGCAACACTTCCTTTTTCTCCACGTGTGATAATTAAAGATTTATTTAATTGTTTGCCAAATGTAATAACTTCTTCAAATTTTGACGTATTGATTAACGATTTAATTTCTTGTTCATTAGCGAATGTAATATCAAGTTTATTTTTAACTAAATCCAGAAAGCTAAGCTTGTGTCTCTCAACACAAAATTGATCCGATAATGTCATAGCAGTTTTATTTGAAAGCAGTAGAACCTTGTCAAATGCAGACTTTGGCTCACCATCATCCCATAAATAGCCTTCTAGAAATATCAGTTCACTTTCTTTAATAGCGCTTTCATCAATATCTTTTTCATTAATTTTTCCAGCAATACCTAAAAATGTAACCATTGTTCTTTCAGAGTCAGGTGTGATTAAAATAAGACATGTGCCAGTTGGTATTTCTTCTTCTTTTTTATCATAAAAATATTTGACATTTTCTTTGGTTAAACTTTGTTCATATTTTTCACCTAAGTTATCATTGTTAATTTTACCAATAAAACCGACATTATTTCCTAATTGTGATAACCCAACCATGGAATTTGCTACAGAACCCCCAGCTATGGTTTGCTCAATTTTTAAATTTAATAACACTTTTTTAAGTTCAGTCTGATCCACTAATTTCATCGTACTTTTTGTAAGATTATTTTTCAATAAAAAGCTGTCCTCAACTTTACATATAACATCAATAATTGCGTTTCCGATTCCTAAAATTTTCATATTAAGCTTTCTTAATTTTAAATGGATTTTTGCGTTTAGGATAACAAGTAGTACAAATTTTACAAGTCAAACCATAACATTCTCTTGCTTTACAAAACTCCCTTCCATAATAAATTATCTGTAAATGTAACTTGGTCCAAGTTTTTTCTGGGAAAATTCTTTTTAAATCTTTTTCAGTTTGAATAACGTTTTTACCATTTGTTAATCCCCACCTCTGAGCAAGTCTATGAATGTGGGTATCAACAGCAAATGCTGGAATACCAAAACCTTGAGACATCACCACACTCGCTGTTTTATGACCTACACCAGGAAGTTTCTCAAGCTCTTCAAAGGTTTTTGGTACTTTTCCACCATGTTTCTCAAGTAGCTGTTTTGACATTAAATAAATACTTTTAGCCTTAATCCTAAAAATTCCTATTCGATTTATTAATTTTTCAATTTTTTTTCTTCCTAATTTTATGAAGTGTTCAGGCTTATTATATTTTGGATATATATCCTTTGTGACGTTGTTAACATTGAGATCTGTACATTGTGCAGATAAAAGAACCGACATTAAAAGAGTAAACTTACTAGTGTGATTTAGAGGAATAGGGGTTGTTGGATAAATCTTATTTAAAATTTTTAAGATTTTTTTTGCTTTATCTTTTTCAACCATTATTTAAAATTCAATAAATCTCTCATTGAATAAAGTCCTGGTTTTTTACCTACAAGCCACTTAGCTGCCGTTAAAGCACCGTCTGAATATAGGGCTCTGTCAAATGCTTGATGATTTAATTTTACAATTTCTTTGCCACTTGAAAAGGTTACTTCATGTTCTCCAATAATTTCACCTTTTCTGATTGAGTTAAAATTAATTTTTTTTCCATAAGGAAAGGATTTTTTATTCAAAAACTTTTTACCAATTAAATTGTAAAGATCTTTATTTTTACCATTAGCAATGCCTTTCCCCAGCATCAAGGCAGTTCCTGATGGATAATCTTTCTTATGTTTGTGATGTATCTCAAGTACTTTACTCAAATAGTCATCATTTAATGATTTAGAAGCAAGCTCAGTCAAATACATTAATAAGTTAACTCCTAGGCTCATATTGCCAGCTTTTAATATAGGGATTTTTTGTGAATATTTTTTAATTAAAGCCTCTTCTTTTTGAGTAAAACCGGTTGTTCCGATAACTACTCTTTTTTTTAATTTTGCAGCAATTTTAAGAATATCAAAAGTACATTTTGGAACAGTGAAATCAATTATCATATCAGCCTTAATAAAAGCCTGGTCAGTATTTAAATCAAGCTTAATTCCAGCTATTTTTTTATTAATTATTTTATTCTCTGTAAGAGTTACTAATTTAAAATATTTATTAGTTTTAGAAGATGAAATTAACTGCTGTCCCATTCTACCAAGGCACCCACTAATAGCTAAATTAATTTTTTTCATTTAATGAAATATTAACCTTTTTTGCTTAATTAGTCTTTTAATTTTTCCAGAAACCTTTAGCTTTTTGAAAGAATTTTTTAATACTTGGGTTAGATTTTTCATTTTCGATTTTTCTAAATTTTTCAAGCAATTCTTTTTGTTCTTTATTTAATGAAATAGGAACTTCTGTATTTACTTGAACATAAAGATCACCATTTCCACTGCCACGCATATA
>MDTF01012295.1_pt1 | contig 16166 bp, 17 predicted proteins | sample 811191 | NCBI WGS metagenome assembly MDTF01 (sample SAMN05326649, study PRJNA326480) | marine metagenome | isolation source: seawater | place: Southern Ocean | collected 2011 | reverse complement strand
TGTTGTAAACATAGATCCTGAAGCACCATTCTTCAAAGCAGCTGATTACGGTATCGTAGGAGATGCATTTGATGTAGTGCCTAAGTTAACAGAAGCGTTACGCAAGTTCAAATCTGCTAGCTAAGCTGCTAGTTAATTTGTATTATTGCAGCCTGTTTCTGAAAGGAAGGCATGGAGCAAAAAGTTCAATTAGATATAGTCGGGTTATCATATAGTCAAACACAAAGTGGTGCGTATGCGCTAGTGTTAGAAGACCAAACGAAAAAACGTAGATTGCCGATTATTATCGGGAGCTTTGAAGCTCAGGCAATTGCAGTAGTGATGGAAGGTATGCGTCCAGCAAGGCCACTTACACACGATGCATTTGCTACCGTTCTTAAAGATTTTGACATTCGCTTAGTTGAGGTCTTAATCTACAACCTTGTTGAAGGAATCTATTACGCAAAACTCATTTGCGACAACGGATATAAACAACTTGAAATTGATGCGCGGAGTTCCGATGCGATAGCATTGGCTCTGCGCTTTCAATGTCCTATCTTCACATACGAATTCATTCTTAACCAAGCTGGTATTACAGTTGAAGATGAAAACGCTGCCGATAGCGAGTTTGAAGAAACTGATCAGCATGTTTCAACTCCAGCTTCAGTTGATCCATTTGGAGGTAAAAGCATTGAGGACTTAGAAAAAGAACTTGATGATGCTATCCAAAACGAGGATTATGAGCTTGCGAGCAAGTTGAGAGATGAAATTCAAAAAAGAAAATAACATCTAAAACCAACATCATTGAGCGCTATCCTGTCAATCAGCTTTGTGTCTATCATTAAAGGATTTGTAGGAATTGCTGTACTCATTGGTTTGGGCTGGTTGTTTAGCGAAAGCCGTAAAAAAATCTCTTGGCCGTTGGTGGCTAAAGGGCTTCTAATCCAAATTATTTTTGCCATTGGAGTGCTAAAAGTTCCTTTTGTTGAGCACTTTTTTGAATGGATGAGTCGTGCTTTTGTAAAAGTGATTTCATTTACGAATTATGGTACTGAGTTTTTGTTTAGTTCTTATGTAGATGGCAAAATCAATCCAGCGTTACTCAACTTTGCATTCAACGTATTGCCAACAATTATCTTCTTTTCGGCATTATCTAGCTTGTTGTATTACCTAGGAGTTTTACAAAAGATCGTTTACGGTTTTGCTTGGGTAATGAAGCGTGTAATGAAACTTTCGGGTGCTGAAAGTTTAGCCGCAGCAGGAAATATGTTCTTGGGGCAAACAGAAGCTCCATTGTTGGTTCGTCCGTATTTAATGCAGATGACTCGTTCAGAAATGAACGCATTGATGACAGGTGGTATGGCTACCATAGCTGGTGGTGTTTTAGCATCATATATTGGTTTTTTAGGTGGTGATGATCCAGCGCAAAAAATCATGTTTGCGAAGCATTTATTAGCAGCTTCAATCATGTCGGCACCAGCTGCCTTAGTAGCAGCTAAAATGTTGGTTCCCGAAACACAATCGTTTGATAACACCATGCATTTGTCGCACAACAAAGTGGGTACTAATATCCTTGAAGCGATTGCAAATGGTACGACAGATGGATTGAAATTAGCCGTAAACGTAGCAGCTATGTTGTTGGTATTTACAGCTTTCATCTATTTTGGGAATTATATTTTTGAACAACTTGGTGCCTTAACTGGGTTGAATAGCTGGATTGCAGCCAATACCAATTACGATACCTTCTCTTTCCAATTTGTAATTGGATACATGTTCGCGCCCATTGCTTATTTATTGGGAGTTCCTTCAGCTGATGTGGTTTTAGTTGGTCAGCTTTTGGGTGAGAAAACCATTTTGAATGAATTTTACGCGTATGTTACACTTGGCGATTTAAAAGCCAGTGGTGCTTTCTCAAGTGAGAAGTCAATCATTATGGCAACATACATCTTGTGTGGGTTCTCTAACTTTGCATCAATTGGAATTCAAATTGGTGGAATTGGAGCTTTGGTTCCAGAGCGTAAAGGTCAATTAGCACAACTCGGAGTTCGTGCTTTAATTGGTGGAACATTGGCTTGTTTATTTACTGCTGTGATCGTTGGGATGATGATCTAATCTCCCTTGAATTTTTCAATACTTATCAACTTTCATTTTCATTCAGACTAACGTGTTTTAACTTGCATGAAATTTCAATTTCATGAAGCAATATCACGATTTATTGAAGCACATTTTAGATAATGGTGCCGATCGTATGGACAGAACAGGTGTGGGGACGCGCTCTTGTTTTGGGTATCAAATGCGATTTGATCTTTCAGAAGGATTTCCGTTAGTGACTACCAAAAAAGTGCATACAAAATCAATAATTCATGAGTTGTTGTGGTTTGTTCAAGGTGATACCAATTTGCGCTATTTGGTTCAAAATGGAGTTAATATTTGGAACGATTGGCCTTTTCAACGTTGGTTAAACGAAACTAATCAGGCAGATCAATACCCAAAATATTCTCCAGAGTGGAGAGCCAAAATGAAAGAGTTTGTTGAAGAGGTGAAATCCGATGCTGAATTTGCTGCAAAATGGGGCGAATTGGGTCCTGTTTACGGAAAGCAATGGCGCGATTTTAATGGTTTCGATCAGCTGAAGTGGGTGGTAAATGAGATCAAAAACAATCCGCAATCTCGCAGATTAATTGTTTCGGCTTGGAATGCTTCTGAAATTGAAGAAATGGCCAAAGCGGGTTTACCTCCTTGCCATACGATGTATCAGTTTTATGTGAACGATGGCAAGCTTTCTTGTCAGTTGTATCAACGCAGTGCCGATACATTCTTAGGTGTTCCGTTTAACATCGCTTCATACGCTTTGTTAACGATGATGGTAGCGCAAGTTACAGGATTAGAACCAGGTGAATTTGTACACACCTTTGGCGATGTGCATTTGTATTCGAATCACATCGAGCAGGCACAATTGCAATTGAGCAGAGATTTGCGTCCGTTGCCTACGCTTAAAATCAATCCAGAAGTAAAAGATATTCTCGACTTTACATACGAAGATTTCGAATTGTTAAACTACGATCCGCATCCGGCAATTAAAGGTGAGGTAGCCGTTTAATGAGTGGTAAAACTGTTTTCGTAGCTGGTGGTACTGGACTAATTGGTCAAGCAGTTCGCAAACAATTAGCAGCTGATTCATCCATTGAAAAGGTATTTGTTTTATCACGGAGGAAATTAGATTCGCTTCATGCTAAGGAGCAATTGATTGAGTTTGATTTTGAAAATTGGCACCAAATTCAATTGGATCAAACTCCCGATTGGGTGATTTGCACTTTGGGAACGACTATCAAAAAAGCAGGATCACAAGCAGCATTTACCAAAGTAGATGATGAATACGTTCGTCACTTAGCTGATTTAGCGGCTAAATGGAATAGCTCATTTGGTGTGATCAGCTCCATAGGAGCAACTGCAAACACTTCTAATTTCTACTTGCGAACCAAAGGTGAGATGGAACAATACGTTCAATCATTGAACTTGAAACAAATGGTGATTTTAAGACCTAGTTTGTTGTTGGGAGATCGAGAAGAATTTCGATTAGGTGAGAAAGTAGGAGAGGTGTTATCTAAGTTGTTATCGCCACTGTTATTTGGCAGTTTGAAAAAATACAAACCAGTTTACGACCGTGAAGTAGCTCACGCGCTAATCGCCAAATTAAAAGCAGCTCAACCCGGAGTTGATATCGTAGAATCGGATCAGATAAAAGCATTAAATCAATAAATACATGGTTTCTTTAATTGTTGCTGTAGCAGAAAATGGTGTCATTGGAAAAGACAATGATTTAATATGGTACTTGCCGAAAGACTTAAACTATTTTAAGCACACAACAGCTGGACATGTGGTAATCATGGGGCGTAAAAATTACGACTCGATTCCTGAGAAATTCCGTCCGTTACCTAAACGTACCAATGTGGTGGTGACTACTAAAAAAGATTTTACGGCTCCAGGTTGTGAGGTATTTCATTCCATTGAAGATGCTCTCGAATTTGCTCACAAACAAGGAGATAAAGAACCATTTATTATTGGTGGTGGACAGATTTACAAATATGCCCTTGATCACGATTTGGTAGATCGCCAATACGTGACTTATGTGCACGATACCTTTGATGGCGATACCTTTTTTCCAGATGTTGATTTAAATGTATGGAAAGAAGTAAGCAGAGAAGATCATCCAGCAGATTCTAGACACCAACATGCTTATAGTTTTGTGGTGTACGAAAAGCGCCAATAAAAATGCTACTTTAGTAGGGCTATTGTAATTTAACCCATATGAAATTCAGAACCATTTCGATCTTATTTGCGCTAGCTGTTTTGGCTGTTTCTTGTAGAGATTCGGAGCGAAACAATGAAGATCAAACCACTTCTAGCTATGAATTTGCACGTGCTGAAAATGCCTTTTTTGATGTTTGGAAAACCGTACACAGTACCATTCTAAAGGATACTGTTTTGGGTGGAGCAGATACAACGCTTCCGCCAGATGTTTGTGTAGATAGCATTCGCAGATATCCAGATGTGGGTTACCCAGCTCAATTGGTTATTTACTTCAGCCCTAAAGGGTCTGTTTGTTCTGATGGAAGAACTAGAGCGGGGAATATTGTAGCAAATATTTCTAGACCTTATATGGATGTCAACTCATTAGTGACCATCACATTCGATGATTATTTCTCAGATGATTTGGAGTTAACCGGTGAAATGATGATTCACAATTTTGGTGATTCAGCATTGTTGCCTGTATTCAGAAAAACCATTACTGATGCTTGGTTGGTTCGTGAAGCTCCAGGTAACAAGCGACAAGAGACCTATTTCAATTCTCAAGAAAGTGTGGTATGGGGTGAAGGAGCTGATACTCCAAACGAACCTGAAGACGATGAATTAAGAGCGTACGGATTTGCCAGCGGAAGGAACACGTTTGGTGTTTTCTTTGAAGCAACCATTACCGATCAAATTACTACTCGATTGAATTGCTTGTACGACAACACAGGCAAGGTTACCATAGAACAAGAGAATTTAGCCGACCGCTATTTAGACTACGAAAGCGGTTGCGATGGAAAACTCTCCGTTTCCTTTTACAACACAACAGAGTATATTACGATACCTTGATCCTTACAGAATCACACTAACAACAAATCAAAATGAGTGAAACGTATCTAAAAAGAATTTGGTTATTACTCATTTTATTTATTATTTCTTCTTGTGCCAGCTCAAAGAAAATTACAGGTTTCACAATAGAGAAAGAGAGAGTTGAAGGTTGGGCGTCTGTAAGAATTGAAAGTGCTGAGTATATAAATAATGAAATGTTGAGTGGTCGATTTTTAAGAGTTACTCACGAAAATGGTCGATTTCTAGATCTATTTGTTCCTAAAGATAGTATTGAATTTTCGATAAAAAGAGTGGTAGAAGAAGTAGAGCTAACTAATAACACAAATGTTTGGCCTTTCTTTCACACTACATTTACAAGGTATCCTTTTAGTGATTTTTATTGCAGTGATTCAGTTGTGAAGACATTTCTTAATATTTCCAAAACAGGAATTAGTATTGACCATGATAACAGCATTTATAAAAGCTATCGATACAAATCATATGAAGTTGAAGAGTATTATCAAGAAAACGTCTCCTTTTGTAAGCTAAAAGTTAAGACTAAGTATATCAATGAATATAATAAGTGGGATAGAATAAGAGGTGAACCACATTACCGAAAATCAGAAATCTCTCGATACATGTTTTCTGAACAAGATGAGTATATGAATATTCTAATTGTTGCGCATGAAAAAAACTGTGGTTGTTAATAATCAGAAACCAAAAAAATGCGGGATTTTACTTCTAATTATTTTTTGCACTTGTTTTTGTGGGACTTCTATAGCTCAATCATATACTGATGATTGTCGTAACAAGTGGTTAGAATCTTTTATGATTTATTCTGTAGGAAATATAGATAGTGTTAGTTTATCCAGGGAAATAATGTCTGTGCTAGATACTTGTAACTTGGATACTGCTAGAGGGATAGTATACATATCCAAAGTGAAATTTGAGAAGAAGAATCTCATGGGATATAAACCAATCGAGCAAGCTACTTATCACTGGTATTCAATATGTCCTGATACGACTGCTATATATACGTATAAGCCAAGCTCTTCTTATATTTTAATACCTCCAATCTTTCCACTAATTGTATTAAAAGTACTCTATTCAAGTGCACTATATTATAATGATTTTTGTTTTATCCCGAAACTTCGAATTGGATTTAAGGGAAGTGAATATTCAATGGGAGAAGGGAATAGTGAGACTGATAAGCTGATAGTGAAAAACCTAAATAAATCTTATAAGAAGTGGATTAAAGAGCTTGAGAAATCGAGCATAGGAAAGCTAAGAGAGGAAGGAAAGCACCCTTTATATTATAGTGATTTAGAGTGGAAGATGATTACTAAATAAATTTCATGTTGTATTCGTGGATAACGAGTTGGTGATTTATTATGAAACAAAAAAGGCAGGTGAAAACCTGCCTTTTGCTTTTATACCGAAGTATGAATTAAGCCACTTTCAAGTGATTCATACCTGATTTGTCTAGTTTTTCTTGTGCGTAAGCTAACGTTACTTTGAATGTAGATTCAACCTCTTCGGTTTGAGAAGGAAGATCATACATGGCGTCTAACATAATCGCTTCGCAAATAGAGCGCAATCCACGAGCGCCTAATTTAAACTCAACCGCTTTGTCAACAATGTAATCCAGTACTTCATCTTCAAATTCTAAAGCGATGTCTTCCATTTCAAACAACTTTTGGTATTGTTTGATTAAGCTGTTTTTCGGTTCAGATAAAATCAAGCGCAATGTTGAACGATCTAACGGATTTAAGTGTGCCAATACAGGGAAACGACCAATCAACTCAGGAATCAACCCAAATGATTTCAAATCGGCTGGAGAGATGTATTGCAACATGTTCTCTTTATCGATTTGTTCGTTTTTCTCCAACGTATTGTAACCAACCGCTTGCGTGTTCAATCTGCGAGCAATGGCTTTATCAATACCATCAAATGCACCACCACAAATGAACAATACATTTTTGGTGTTTACTTGAACCAATTTTTGCTCAGGGTGCTTACGTCCGCCTTGCGGTGGAACGCCAACTGTTGAACCTTCTAACAATTTCAATAAAGCTTGCTGAACACCTTCGCCACTTACATCACGAGTAATAGAAGGATTATCTCCTTTACGAGAAATCTTATCAATCTCATCGATGAAAACAATTCCACGTTCGGCTGCTTCCACATCGTAGTTAGCTGCTTGTAATAAGCGAGAAAGGATTGATTCAACATCTTCACCTACATAACCAGCTTCTGTTAACACAGTAGCGTCAGCAATGCAGAAAGGAACGTTTAAGATGCGCGCAATGGTTTTAGCAATTAAGGTTTTACCCGTTCCGGTTTCACCTACTAAAATCACATTAGACTTTTCAATCTCTACTTCGTCATCAGTAACAGCTTGCGTTAATCGTTTAAAGTGATTGTAAACGGCAACACTCATTACCTTTTTAGCATCATCCTGACCGATCACATACTCATCTAAATGACGTTTGATTTCGGCAGGTTTCAGCAAGTTCATGTTTGCAGATAGCGATTCATGAACACGGCTGCTGCTTTCTTCTTCAACAATTTTTACCGCTTGCTCCACACAACCATCACAGATATGGCCAGTAAGACCACCAATCATGATGTTTACTTCACTCTTCTTTCTGCCACAGAAGGAGCATTTGATATCGTCACGTTCTTTCATGTCTAAAACTAAAAAAGACACACTCCTTCAAAGAGGAATATGTCCTTGTGTATTCAATTATTTGGAGCTACCCAAAACTTCATCAATCATACCGTATTCTAATGCTTCTGAAGAAGACATCCAGTAATCACGGTCTGAATCTTTAGCAATTTGATCAAACGGTTTGCCCGTGTGGTTTGCTAAGATAGTGTATAACTCATCGCGCAATTTAGTACCCTCTTTCAATGCAATTTCCATATCAGAAATTTGACCTTGAGTACCGCTCATTGGCTGGTGAATCATAACGCGAGAGTGTTTCAACGCTGAACGTTTTTTCTCGTGTCCAGCAGCTAATAAAACAGCTCCCATTGATGCAGCTAAACCTGTACAAATGGTTGCAACATCTGGTTTAATAAACTGCATGGTGTCGTAAATACCTAAACCGGCATAAACAGAACCACCTGGAGAGTTGATGTATAGGTAAACATCTTTATTCGGGTCGCTAGATTGCATGAAAAGCAATTGAGCTTGAATAATATTAGCTACTTGATCATCAACTCCGGTTCCTAAAAAGATAATGCGATCCATCATCAATCTAGAGAAAACATCCATAGCTTGAACGTTCAATTGACGTTCTTCTAGAATGTATGGTGTCATTGAGGCTGTAACGTACTTGTGTACGTTAGAAGAAGTCATGCCGCGATCTTTTACGGCAAACTTTTCAAATTCTTTGTAATCGTTCATGGCTTAGTCAAACAAGCTTTTTAAGTTGTTCATAATCCCTTTTTTAGCGGGCTTACCTGTGGCTAATTTAACGAATTCATCAAAGCTTACTTCTTTATTTTTCAACTTTGCTGTTTCTTTTAGCACACCTAACAAGCGTTCGCCATAAAGGTTGTCATAGATATTTCTTACCTGCTCTTCGTTTTTCAACAATTCGCGGGCAGAGTTTTCTATAACGGAATCATCCATGTCTGGGATTCCATATTGCGCATATTGATTACGGATTGCGTTTTTAGCAAACTCAATAACTTCTTCTTGAGTAACTTGAACTTCGTGACTTTTAGTCAGTTTAGATTCGATCAATTGCCATCTGATTCCTTCAGCATATTGGTCGTATTCTTCTTCTAACTGCTCGTCAGAAATTGGATGTTCGTTAACTGCTTTCAACCACACTTTCAAGAAATCATCTGGTAAATCCAATTTTAATTTCTCGATGTAGTCTTCGCGGAACTGACGCATTAAGAAACGGTCAGAATCTTGAACAAACATTTTTTCAAGGTCTTCTTTTACACGAGCTCTGAAATCTTCTTCAGAGGTGATTGTTCCTTCACCATACATTTTATCAAAGAATTCCTGATCTAAATCTGCCGGATCCATTTGATAAACTTTGTCTACTACAAAAGCAAACTTGGTGTTGTTGTGAAGAATTTCGTGAACTGCATCGTGATCAACGCCTAACATTTTACCCATGTCATCGTGACCTTTGCTAACTGCTTCAGGACTCAATTCGAAAGAATCACCTGGTTTTTTACCAACCAATGATTTTTTCAATTTTTCGTCTTCAATGAATTCCAATGAAACAGTAGATTGACTTTCAATACCGCCTTCTTTTGGATTTCCTTCTTCGTCTAACTCAACGAATTTTCCGCTAAGCATATCGTTTTCTGATGCTTTGTCAGCTTCAGAAACTTTACCATAGCGTCTGCGAAGATCCATCGTGTATTTATCGATAAGCTCATCGTCTACATTAATCACGTGATAAGTGTACTTGTCTTTATCTGTGATTTTTGCTTCAAATTCTGGAGCAATACCAATGTCATATCTAAATGTAACCTCTTTAGGTTGGTTGATGTCTAATTGAATAGAGTCATCTGCTTTTGGAACTGGATTTCCTAAGATAGAAATCTTGTTCTCATTGATGTATGAATTGAGTTGATCAAGCAACATTCTGTTTATTTCTTCTGCTAAAACAGAGTTTCCATACATTTTCTTAACCATACCCATAGGAACCATTCCTGGACGGAAACCAGGCATGTTCGCTTTTTTACGATAATCTTTAAGAACCGTATTTACTTTTTCCTGGTAATCAGCTGGAACAACTTCTATAGAGATAACCCCTGTTAGGTTATCAGAAATTTCATGCGTAACTTTCATGTTGCAAATTCTTTAGTCTCAAAAAAATAGGGCTGCAAAAGTAGGCTATTTTAATGTGAATCAAAGGATGTATTTGACACAAAATGGAAAGTTATCCGTAGGTTAAGAATATAAAACATATATAAAATAACATATATATCTGTATTATTGCAACATGACCGATCAAGAAGAACTTTATGAACTTATAGATGCTAAGTTCCCAACTCTTTATGAAAGAGAATTAAAAGATGAGCTTTCAGAAATTGGAAAACATCGTGAATTACCTGCCGGAACATCGTTGATTGATGTGGGGCAATACATCAAAACCATTCCTCTGGTAATTAGTGGTAAAATCAAAATATTTCGCGAAGACGAAGAGGGCAACGAGTTGTTTTTATACTACTTATATCCAGGTGATGCTTGTGCCATTTCATTGGTTTGTACAATTAACGATAAAATCAGTCAGATAAAAGCCATCACCATTGAAGAGACGGAAATCATTGCGATTCCTATTGAGAAAATGGATCATTTAATGATGAATTATCGAAGCTGGTATCAGTTTGTAGTTCGTACTTATGGTGCTCGTCTTCAAGAAATGCTCAAGACAATTGACAGTATTGCATTTCACCGAATGGATGAGCGATTGGTAGAGTATTTAGATAAAACCGTTGAAGCCTTGGGCTCAAACATGATACATTATACACATCAAGAAATTGCAACTGAGTTGAATACTTCACGTGAAGTTGTAAGTCGATTACTGAAGCAGTTGGAGAAAAGAGGTGTAGTTAAATTAGCTCGTAATCAAATTTAAGTACTGGGTGATTAGATTGGTATTAGAGGAATGATCGGTTCCTCTTTTTTTGGTGAAAACATATATAGAAAACCATATGTGATTAATGTCACTTGAAACGCGGTTTCGCCCCTCTACTTTTGTATCATCAAAATATTCAAAAACCAAATTAAGACAATCTCAAAATGGAAGTACTAGTTATCATCGGATACATTTCGGCACTACTCATAGGTATATCACTTGGCCTCATTGGTGGTGGTGGATCAATTTTAACTGTTCCGGTGCTGGTTTATCTAATAGGAGAAGATCCGGTAACGGCAACAGCGTATTCGTTATTCATTGTAGGTGCTTCTAGTTTAGTAGGTACGGGTACTTATTTTAAGAAGGGATTAGTTAACGTTAAAACGGCTGTTATTTTTGGTATTCCATCAATTATTGCGGTTTATTCAACGCGTAAATTCTTAGTTCCAGCCATTCCTGATGAGTTATTCACCATGGGTAGCTTTGTGTTTACTAAAGACATTGGAATTATGGTGTTGTTTGCTGTATTGATGATTGCTGCATCAATCAGTATGATTCGCGGTAGAAAAGAGCCTGAAGGAGATATGCCTGAAGAACAAAAGTTCAACATTCCACTTATTCTTTTAGAAGGTGCCTTAGTTGGAACTTTAACTGGATTAGTTGGAGCAGGCGGTGGATTTTTAATTATCCCAGCATTGGTGGTATTATCTAAACTTCCAATGAAGCAAGCTGTTGGTACATCGTTGTTGATTATCGCAGCAAAATCACTAATAGGGTTTACGGGAGATATGTCAAACATGGATGTAAACTGGCCATTCTTACTGGTATTCACATCTATTTCAATAGGTGGTATCTTTGTAGGAAGTGCCTTGTCAAATAAAATTTCTGGAGCCAAATTAAAACCAGCATTTGGATGGTTCGTATTGGTTATGGGAGTTTATATCTTAGGAAGATCATTAATTTAATTATAGTCTATTAATCAAGTTGTTATATAAATAAGGAGAAAGAATCATGAAAGTAGAACAGATTTATACAGGATGTCTTGCAGAGGCAGCATATTATATCGAGAGTAAAGGTGAAGCAGTAATCATTGATCCGCTTCGCGAAACGGAACCATATATTGCTAAAGCTGATGCAGACGGAGCTAAAATTAAGTATGTTTTAGAAACGCACTTCCATGCTGATTTCGTTTCTGGTCACTTAGATTTAGCAAAGAAAACGGGAGCTGATATCGTATTTGGTCCAAACGCAAAACCAAATTATGATGCACATATCGCTACAGATGGTGAAGAATTAAAAGTAGGTGATGCAACCATTAAAGTATTGCACACACCAGGTCACACCATGGAGTCTACAACTTATTTGTTGAAAGATGAAAGTGGTAAAGACTACGCTATCTTCTCTGGTGATACTTTATTCATTGGTGATGTTGGTCGCCCAGATTTAGCTGTAAAAACAGATTTAACGCAAGAAGATTTAGCAGCTCACTTATACGATTCATTACACAACAAAATCATGCCTTTGGCAAATGATGTAATCGTATATCCTGGTCACGGTGCAGGTTCTGCTTGTGGTAAAAACATGAGTAAAGAAACCTTCGATACATTGGGTCACCAAAAAGAAGTGAACTACGCACTTCAAGAAATGACTAAAGAGGAGTTTGTGAAACAAGTAACAGATGGTTTAGTGCCGCCTCCACAATACTTCCCTAAAAATGCGGTAATGAACAAAATGGGTTACGATAGCTTCGATGAAGTTCTATCAAACGGTAACCAGCCTTTAGATCCAGATACATTTGAAGATGTGGTTAACGCTCACGGAGCTTTGATGCTTGACGTTCGCAATCCAAATGAATTTGTAAAAGGATTTGTTCCTAACTCGATTTCAATTGGTTTAGATGGAAGTTTCGCTGTTTGGGTTGGAACATTAATTCCAGACTTAAAACAACCAATCGTTTTAATTACAGATGAAGGTCGCGAAGAAGAAACAGTTACACGTTTAGCTCGCGTAGGTTACGATAACACATTAGGTTACTTAAAAGGTGGTATCGAAGCTTGGAAAGCAGCAGGTAAAGAAATCGATACAATTGAAAGTATTTCAGCTGAAACTTTTGCTACCAAGTACAACAACAATGAAGTACCTAAAGTAGTAGACGTTCGTAAAAATTCTGAATACCAATCGCAACATGTTAATGGAGATCATGTATTGAACATTCCATTAGATTTCATCAACAGTAAAATGGAAGAATTCCCTAAAGAAGAAACCATGTTTATGCACTGTGCTGGTGGATATCGTTCAGTAATTGCAGCTTCAATCTTGAAATCTCGCGGTTACGATAACATGGTAAACATTGAAGGTGGATTTAAAGCCATTGAAGAAGGTAAGTTGTTACCTGTTTCAGAATATGTTTGTCCAAGCACATTACTGTAATGTTTAACCTATTCAAAAAGAAAAGAAAGATGTTTGATAATATCAATGCAGCCGTTTTCGAACGCGAAATAGAAGGTAATCCAGATGCGATTTTACTAGATGTTAGAACTCCAGATGAGTTTAACTCTGGGCATCTACCAAAAGCTTTAAATGTGGATATCAACGATCCATCATTTATGGAAGAAATCGAAAAACTAGACAAGTCTAAGCAGTATTTAGTGTATTGCCGAAGCGGTGCTAGAAGCTACAACGCCTGCAATATCATGTCTAACAACGGCTTCGGTAAAGTAGCCAACATGATGGGCGGAATCATCTCTTGGAGAGGTGAGGTAGTTGTAGGATAAAGAGTAAATGTTTTGTGGTAGGAGCTGAAGGCCAGAGACCGTTCTCGTAAGATAGGTATTGTGCTTTTCATGATGGTAGGATTAGGTTTAGGGTTTCTACATCAACTTATGAGTTTGGCGCTCAGCCTTCAGTTATTTTAAAATCACTTGGATTATGAAGATATTAATACCGGTAGACTTTACCGAATTATCTGACTTTGCTTTGGGTATTGTGCAAAATCTAGCTCATTATGTAGATTTAAATGTACACTTCATTCACGTGCTAAAAGCACCAGATGATCACATGCCAGGTGAAGACGGATGTGTTTCACTGTCTAAAGACGATCAAGAAAAAGTGGATGCTGCAAGAGAGCAAATCTTGGTGCAAATTCACGATTGGATTAGTGAAGTGAAATGCGAATACCACCTTGAAGTTCGTGCAGGAGATATTTCAAAAGCTATCTTGAAATATGCTGATACGCACGGCATCGATATGATTGTTATGGGTACTGATGGTACTGTAAATGGTGCTCCAAGAAGGACATCAAAAGCAGCAGAAATTACTCGTGCATCATCTATTCCGGTTCTTTCATTAAAATGCGATAGAAGCCACATGAGCTTAAACAACATTTTATTGATTACCGATTTAAAAGAACCAAGAACGCACCACATGGATTTGGTTAAGAACCTCCAAAAAGCTTTTGGAGCTACCATTCATTTGGGATGTGTTATTACACCTAAAAGTTTCTTAACTACTCAAGAGTTGGAGTCTAGAACCCAAAAATTCATTGAAAACAATGGATTAGAAAATGTGGAAACACATGTTCATCTAGATAACAACATGGAAAATGGGGTTTTGCATTTGAGTAACAAATTGCACATCGACCTTATTACCATAGGAACTGAAGAAAAAACGGGATTAAAATATCTGTTTGCCGATAAGTCGGTAGAGGATATCGTAAACCATTTATTCAAGCCTGTTATTACCTATCGAATTTAATCGCAGTTAAACTGCGTTAAAATCAAATCAATCAATATGTTAGAATTAATTCAACAACCATGGCCATGGTATGTTATAGGCCCTCTTATTGCATTAACTATGTATTTGCTGATTTATTTCGGTAAAGAATTTGGTGTTTCGGCATCACTTAGAGCTGGTTGTAGTGTATTAGGAGCAGGTAAGTCGGTAAAGTTTTTCGACTTCGATTGGAAGGCACAATCTTGGAACTTTGTTTTTGTTTTCGGAACCATGTTAGGCGGCTTAATCAGCATGTTGTTTTTAGAGGCTGATCAAACGGTAGATCTAGCCGATTCAACAGTTGCCGCACTTGAAGGAATGGGTTTTGAAAATGTGGGTGAAACCTTTGAGCCAAGCCAAATATTCAGCCAAGATTTCTTCGGCTGGAAAACCATGTTATACTTATTTGTTGGCGGAACTTTAATTGGATTTGGAGCTCGATATGCTGGTGGCTGTACTTCTGGTCATGCTATTAGTGGTTTGAGTAACCTTCAAATTCCATCATTAATTGCAGTAATTGGGTTTTTTATCGGTGGATTGGTAATGGTATATTTTATCATGCCTCACATTTTACCCTTTTAAGAAAAGCAGAAATGCGCAATTGGCTATTCATAATTTTGGTATTTACATCGGGTAACCTGTTGGCTCAAGATCATCACGAGGAGTTGGAGCATCGCACGCATCATGTTGATGTAGAAAATCTCAAAGATTTTTTGGGTAAAGGCGAAGCTCACGGATTTGTGAGGTACAGTTTTATGTCTACCTGGCATCCTCGTTTTAATCACGACTATTTTGCGAATGCCCTTGGTGGTAATTTGGGTTATTACACGCCCAGCTACAAAGGGTTTAGCTTTGGTATCTCGGGGTTGTTTGTACATAATATTTACAGCACACCAGTTGAGGTAACTGAAGAATCGCATGAATCGGCTGAGAGATGGTACGGCCGATTATCGCCCTATGAATTGCAATTGTTTGATATCAATCATCCTGAAAAGAAAGATGATCTCGACAGGTTAGAGGAGTTATTCTTGTTGTATCAGCACAAAAACATGGCTTTTAAAATTGGGAAAATGGATGTTGAATCTCCGTTGATCAACAGAACCGATACCCGCATGAAACCTTATGTGGTTCGTGGAGCTTTGTTTCAAACCGATTTCAAAAAGTATAATAGCAAACTAACTGTAAGTTGGTTCGATAAAGCCTCGCCTCGCTCAACAACGCATTGGTTTTACATGAACGATGCGGTTGGCATTTATTGGCAGGGTTACACAACCGATGGAGAAGCGTATCATTATGCAGGGGAGTTGCAAACAGCCGGTATAGGAATGGCTGGTTACGAAGCAACTATCAAAGCATTTGACATTTCTGTTTGGGATTATTATTTCGAGAATATTTCAAACACTGTTTTTGTTGAGGTTGAGCGAGAAGTGGAGTTAGAAAAACCACATCATGAATTGCAATTTGGGGTTCAATATGTACACCAAGATGCGGTGAATCGTGGTGGGAATTCTGAAAAGATTCATTCTTACATGGATGCAGGCGAATCTTCAAATGTGTTGAGCGGAAAAGCAGGTGTGAAAACAGAACACTGGCTGTTTTCAGGAAATTATTCTTGGATTACTGCAGATGGACGATTCTTGTTTCCGCAAGAGTTGGGTAGAGAAAATTTCTACACATCAATGC
>MDTF01010432.1_pt1 | contig 16167 bp, 13 predicted proteins | sample 811191 | NCBI WGS metagenome assembly MDTF01 (sample SAMN05326649, study PRJNA326480) | marine metagenome | isolation source: seawater | place: Southern Ocean | collected 2011 | reverse complement strand
TATGACACGATATGTCATGAGCACTTGGAATATTACTCACTTACAGCCGTAGAGTATATTCTTAAACAGGCTGGTATGATTTTAATTGATGCCTCTCAAAATGAAGTTAATGGAGGAAGTGTAAGGCTAGCTGCAGTCCATAGCAAGAGTTTACTTGCCTCAAAGATTTCTCCTGAAGTAATTTGGCTAACTGAGCAAGAAAAAAACCATGATATTAACTCGATTTACTCATTTCAAATGTTTCAGAAAAATGTTGATAGACAAAAAATTGACTTAGTAAGTCTTCTTCAAGAGCTTAAAAAGAGTGGAAAGACAGTAATTGGTTATGGTGCCTCAACTAAAGGTAATGTTATATTGCAATATTGTGGGATTGACTCTGAATTGTTGCCTTATATTGGAGATATTACATCTTTTAAGGATGGTGTTTATACTCCTGGATCAAAAATCCCAGTTATTTCAATGGAAAAAGCAAGGGCAATGAATCCTGACTACTTCTTGGTTTTGCCTTGGGCTTTTAGAAATGATATTCTTTTGCGTGAAAAAGAAACAATTAAAAATGGTACTAAGTTTATATTTCCTCTACCTTTTGTCGAAATAGTAAGCTAACTCTCCTGCCTCAGTCAATGAAATATATTTTTATTTAATATAAATTCTTTGAAGGTTATTCTAAAGTGCATAAGTCAAGCTAGTGTTAGACAATTATGGCACTATAATCATGACTTAATTAGAAATTAATAGATCATCAATAAATGCTAAATATTTTTTTAAACTTATCTAGATCTCAAAAGCAATTATTAATGATGCTTATGGACTCTATTGCTGTAATTGCAATATTGCTTTTGTCTTTTTCAGTCCGTCTTGGTTATTTTTTCCTCCCCCTCAATCAGAGTGATTTATTATTGATTGTTATGGGTGCACCAATTATTGCAATTCCAATTTTTATTCGTTTTGGGCTTTATCGCTCAATTATTCGATATATAGGCTTTCATACTTTATGGTCAGTTGTTCAGTCAGTCTCCCTTTATGCTATTTTGTGGGGAGTTTTAGGCTTTATGATGTCAATTAATGGTGTGCCTCGATCTGTAATAGTAATTAATTGGCTTCTTTCAATAATAGTAATTGGTGGAATGAGAATGATTGCTCGCTGGTTATTATCTGATGTTAGTAAAAATAAGAAAAATGTGATAATTTATGGTGCTGGTTCTGCTGGAAGGCAGCTTGCTATTGCCTTAACACAATCTAATGAGTATTCTCCAGTTGCATTTATAGATGATGCAGTTGAAAAAAAAGGTCAATCAATAAATGGATTAGAGATATTTCTACCTGAAAGCTTTGAAAGTTTAATATATAGAAAAAAAGTCACACAAGTATTATTAGCAATGCCTGAATTATCTCGAATACGTCGTAATTCAATTATTGACTTAATTAGGCCTTTTTCAGTTCTTGTTCGCTCTCTTCCAAGTGTTTCGGAGTTAGCAGAGGGTAAAGTTAAAATTGAAGATTTGAGAGAAATTAATATTAAAGACTTATTGGGAAGAGATCCGGTGAGTGCAAATGTTAATTTATTAGAAACAAAAATTACAGGTAAATCTGTTCTTGTTACTGGAGCTGGAGGTTCAATTGGCTCAGAGCTGAGCCGTCAAGTATTATTATTAAACCCTAAAAAACTTATTCTTTTTGATACGAGTGAGTTTTCTCTTTATCAGATTGAACAACAATTAATTGGTTTAAACTCATCCCACATTGAAATCTATCCATTAATTGGATCAGTTACTAATCGAGCTAGGTTAGAAAGCGTTATAAGGCACTTTAATGTTGAAACTATTTACCATACAGCTGCATACAAGCATGTGCCTCTAGTAGAGTATAACCAGTCACAGGGTATCCTTAATAACTCAATTGGTACAAAGATTGCAGCAGAGGTTGCAATTGCTTTAAAAGTTAAAACTTTCGTACTTATTTCTACTGACAAGGCTGTAAGGCCAACAAACGTGATGGGTGCATCTAAACGTATTGCTGAATTAATAATTCAAGCTCTTTCCAAAGAAGAAAGTAATACTAACTTTTCTATGGTTCGTTTTGGGAATGTTCTTGATTCAAGTGGTTCAGTTATTCCGTTATTTAGAAAGCAAATAAAAAATGGTGGCCCTATAACAATAACAGATAAAAATATAGTGCGATATTTTATGACAATTTCTGAGGCAGTTGAGTTGGTAATTCAGGCGGGCGCAATGAGCAAAGGTGGTGATTTATTTGTATTAGACATGGGCAAACCTGTTCGTATATCTGATTTAGCAGAAAAGATGATTCAGTTAAGTGGCTTGCAACTTTGTAATGAAGATAATCCTCAAGGTGATATTGAAATAAAGTATATTGGACTTAGGCCTGGAGAAAAACTTTATGAAGAGTTGCTTGTTGGAAGTAATACTACTAAAACAAAAAACCCTCTTATCATGTGTGCTAATGAAGAAATGATAGAGTGGAGGCTACTAAAGCCAATGCTAGAAGAATTAGAAAATTCTTCTAATGATATAGATCAATTGAAAATAAGAGAGATATTAAATCGTATAGTGCCTGAGTACAGTCCTGAGTCTTCAGTAGCAGACTTTCTTTACTGTCGCTAATAAATTATTTTGGTTAGTAGCCAAACTTTGTTGCAAAGTGTTTTATTGCTTCAAGGTAACCTTTAATGCCGCCACAATCAAAGCGCTTTCCATTAAATTTATATGCAATAACCTTACCTTTTTTTGCTTGAGCTAATAGGGCATCAGTGATTTGTATTTCATGATTTTTTCCAGGAGAGACATTTCTTAATATATCAAAAATGTCAGGAGTTAATATATATCTACCAATAATTGCCATATTACTTGGAGCTTTTCCAATTTCTGGCTTTTCAACCATGTCAGTAACTAGAAAAGTATTATCAGAACCATCAATCTTATGAGCAGCAATAATTCCATATTTGTCTGTTTCATTTTCAGGAACTTCTTCAATAGCTATAATAGAGCATTGGTGTTTATTGTATACCTTAATCATCTGAGAAATCACCCCCTGGTCGTTACAATCACATAAATCATCTGCTAAAATTACTGCAAAAGGCTCATTTCCAATAAGTGACTCCCCAGTAAGTATCGCATGTCCCAATCCTAGCATTTCTTGTTGTCGAACGTAAGTAAACGTGGATTTTTTAATAACATCTTTAATTTCTTTCAAGTAGTGTTCTTTAGAGGTGCCCATTAATTGTGACTCAAGCTCATATGAATTATCAAAATGATCTTCAATTGACCTCTTTCCTCTTCCAGTAACAATAGCCATATTATTTATTCCAGCAGATAAAGCTTCCTCAACACCATATTGAAGTAATGGTTTAGTAAGTATTGGAAGCATTTCTTTTGGTACGGCCTTAGTTGCGGGCAAAAAACGCGTACCATATCCAGCAGCTGGGAATAGACATTTATTAATCAATTAGTTTTTCCTAAATTATTATAATTTTGATTATTTTAACAGACCAATAATCATCTTGCATAAGCGCATAAAGAATTAATTATTATGTAACATATCTATTAAATGTCTTCTTTAAAGCGAATTAAAATACTATTGTGTATTCTTTAAACTAAAAACTTTAAAAAATAAATGAATGATACAAATAAAAACTTTCAAGTCGATTTAAACGAATTATCTCAAGATTTAGGTAATAATTTAGATTGGGTTCAAGGCGCTGGAGGCAATACTTCTTATAAGAACGATAAGAATTTATGGGTTAAAGCTTCTGGTTATTGGTTGTCAGATGCTACAAAGAAAAATATTTTTTCACAACTTGATCGAAAAATTTTAATAGAATTAATTGACCAGGGTATTGAAGACTTGCAACCAGCGCAAATAATTAATGAAAATCAAAAAAAATTACGCCCATCAATAGAAACCTCTATGCATGCTTTGATGCACCATAGTTTTGTAGCTCATGTTCATTCTACCAATGTTATTTCTTATGCAACCCTAGTAAATGGAAAAGAGCTTCTCCAAGAAAAACTTGGAGATATTAATTGGTTATTTGTTCCCTATGTCAGGCCTGGCCTTCCACTTACAAAGTTACTGAAAAGTTTAAATGCCTCAAGTTTTGACGTACTAATACTGGAGAATCATGGGGTTGTTGTTGGCTCAGATTCAAAGGATGGTGTAATTAATTTACTTTTAGATATTGAAAAAAAACTATTTAGACCTCTTAGAATAGTTCCTGCATTAAACGAAAAGAAAAAACTTAAGGATATAATTAAAAAAACAAAATACAAATTACCTAAATATGATTTTTGCCACTCTTTAGCGTGGGATCAATTTTCTCTTAATGCGCTTAATAAAAATCCACTTTATCCTGATCATATTATTTTTTTGGGGCCAGGAGCGGTTCCAATTCTTTCAGAGGAGGATTTTATTAATAAATTATCTTTTTTATCGCGAGAACTCAACTACAAAATAATTATAATTAAAGATCTTGGTATTATTGTTCGTCAAGACCTGAGTGCTAATGCTGAAGAGATGCTACATTGCCTTACTAATGTTCTTTTAAAATTTGAAAAATATAATCAATTAAAACATCTTTCTAAAAAAGAAGAAATGGAGTTGCTTGGATGGGATGCTGAGACTTACCGTAAAACAATTGAAAGATAAAACTATGCAAATAATAATACCAATGTCAGGGTTTGGTGAGAGATTCAGAAAAGTGGGATACTCTGTTCCAAAGCCTCTTATTAAGGTTGATGGTAAGACTATTATTGAGCATATTGTTGAAATGTTTCCGGAACAGGTCAAAATAATTTTTATTTGTAATAGGGATCATCTAGATAATAAAGAGTATCAGATGCATAAAATTTTAAAAAAAATTGCACCTACTTCTAAAATTATTGGAATTAATCCTCATAAATTAGGACCTATCTATGCAGTTTTGCAAGTGATAAATCAAATTGATCTTCAACAACCAACTATAGTAAATTATGCAGATTTCACTTGTGACTGGGATTTTTTTGACTTTTGTCAAACTGTCCAAGAATCTAATTGTGATGGTGCAATCCCATGTTACAGGGGCTTTCATCCCCATACTCTGTGGAGTAATTATTATGCATATGTTCCAGAAATAAATATGCGTGCTATTGATATCCAGGAAAAAAAACCTTTTACTGATTCCCCCCGAGAGGAGTTTGCTTCGAGTGGAACTTACTATTTTAAAAATGCAGCCCTGATGCAAAAATATTTTGAAAAGTGTATCCAGGAGGATTTGACAGTTGGTGGTGAATATTATGTAAGTATGGCTTACAAGCCTATGATTAATGATGGCATGAATATCCAAGTTTATGAATTAAATCATTTTATGCAGTGGGGCACACCATCTGATCTTGAGGAGTATCAATATTGGTCTAATATTTTTTATTCAATTATTAATGAGCAAGAACCGCCTGAACATAAAGGCTCACTTCTTCTTCCAATGGTTGGTCTTGGAAGTCGCTTTTCTGAAAATGGTTATAAACTACCAAAGCCTTTAATTGAAGTTTCTAGAAAACCTATGGCTCTGCAAGCATTAATGGACTTGCCACACACAGAGAGACAAAAATTTATTTTACGATCTGATATGGAAGGTCTTGAAAAATTAAAAAATACTTTAGCAGCAAACTCAAAATCTGCTGAATTTAGTATTTTAGATCATATGACAAATGGACAGGCAACAACATGTGTTGAAGGCTCTCATGGGCTACCAGAGGATGAGCCAGTAACTATTGCAGCATGCGATAATGGCATGATTTATAATTCAGATTTATTTGAATCATTAATGCATTCTAAAAATATAGATGTTATTGTTTGGGGTGCTAGAGGTTATCCTGGTGCTATTCGTAATCCTGAGATGTATGGATGGATTGAAGCAAATGAGTTAGGAATTATAAAAAGTGTTTCAGTTAAGAAACCACTTTTAAATCCTTCAAAAGATCTTGTGATTGCAGGAGCTTTTACTTTTAAAAAAATGAGTAATTTTCTCAAAAGTGTTGAAATGATGAAAGATAGAGGTGGCTTAGTTAATGGAGAATACTACGTTGATTCTGCAATTAATGATGCCATTTCAATGGGCTTAAGATGTGTAGTGTTTGAAATTGACTATTACATTTGCTGGGGAACTCCAAACGATCTACGGACTTTCGAGTACTGGCAAACTTGTTTTAATAATTGGAAAGGGCACCCATACACTTTAGATAAAGATAGAAATGTGATTTAAAAACGATGATACAAAAAAATATTATAGAGATAAAAAATAATGTGCTCTTAAGTTATAATTTGATATGAGAAAAACCGTTAATGAATTGAAGCGCTTTATTTTAATTGGTTTAGTTTCTACTGCCTTAAACTTTATAATTTTTGCTTTTTTATATAAAATTAATTTACCTATTTTGATTGCATCTTTTTCTGGATATATTTTAGGAATGTCAACTTCTTTTTACTTTGGTAAAACTTGGGTTTTTAAAGATAAAAGCATCCTGTATAAAGAAAAAATTATTAAATTTTTAATCATTTATGCTCTTGGTGCTATAGGTATGATGTTAATAATTGATACTCTTGACAGTAAAACTCTAATAGACTATCGAATCATTTGGTTTTTTGGTACATTTTTTGCATTTCTTAATAATTTTATAGGCTCCAAAGTTTTTGTTTTTTCAAGTAGAAACAAATTTTCAACTAAAATTAAATGAAAAATCCTATAATTTTTTCAATAGTTATTCCTTGCTTTAATGAAGTACAAAATATACCTTTGCTTTTAAAAAGATGTACAGAAATTTGCTTTGAAGAGAAAAATTTAGAGATAGTTTTAGTTGACAATGGTTCAACTGACAATTCATCTAGTGTTTTGGCTAATTTGACTTCTGGACTTTCGTTTATTAAAGTAACTCATGTTAAAGTAAATAAGGGATATGGATTTGGAATATTAGCTGGCTTGAAAGTTGCTCAAGGTGAAATTCTTGGATGGACCCATGCTGATTTGCAAACAGATCTTGGAGATGTTTTAACTGCTCTAAACTTTTTTCATGATTCAAATGAAATAGAGCAATTATTTGTAAAAGGGAGGCGCAAAAGTAGGCCAATTTCCGATGTTTTTTTTACTTTTTGTATGTCAATTTTTGAAACTTTACTCCTCAGAAAACCAATGTGGGATATTAACGCCCAACCAACTCTTTTTCATAGAAATGTCTATTTAAATTGGGCGAGCCCACCAAATGATTTCTCTTTGGACTTGTATGCTTACTATATTGCAAAGAAAAAAAAGTTAAAAATTAAAAGGTTCCCAGTTTTATTTGATGAAAGAGTTCATGGGGTTTCAAGTTGGAATATTGGATTTACTTCAAAATATAAATTTATTAAAAGGACTCTTTTATATAGCTTTAGTCTTAAAAAGAAGGTTAGATAATATGAATATAATCTCTCATAGAATAAACACTATTGCTTTGCTAAAAGATACTCCAAAATTGTTTGGAGTCGAAGTAGATATTCGATCAATTGGAGATACTTTGATCATTCACCATGATCCATTTATTAGGGGAGAAATATTTGAAGAATGGCTCAAATTTTATGATCATGGGACTTTGATACTGAATGTTAAAGAAGAAGGATTGGAGTCTCGCCTTCTAGAGTTAATGAATAAATATCAGATTGAAGATTTCTTTTTCTTAGATCAATCCTTTCCTTTTTTGAAAAAAACTGCGTCACAGGGCGAAAGTCGATGTGCTGTGCGTGTTTCGGAATATGAAAATATTTCTACTGCACTAACATTATCTGGTTTGGTAGATTGGGTTTGGGTTGACTGCTTTAGTTATTTTCCACTCAATTTAGAAAAAGCTGAAGAGTTACAAAGCGCTGGTTTTAAATTGTGCATTGTTTCGCCCGAATTGCAAGGAAGAGGAGGTTTTTCTCACGTATTAGATTTTCGAAATAAAATTGAATCATTAGGTATAAAAGGAGACGCAGTATGCACGAAACATGCAGACCTCTGGGGTTAATTTGGACTGATATTCTTAGAGAGAATTTATTTAAAATAGGCTTTCTAGCTAAAGTTATTCTAATTTTTTTGTTAATACCTACTGTACAAGTTGAATGGTTTGTTCCATTCATTGTGAATTGGCTTAATAATCCTTTAACTATTCCCTGGGCTCTTCATTTATCATCAGGTGGCGATCAGTTATCATTTCCTTATGGTGTGATTATGTTCATTACTCATTTGCCAACTACTTTTATTGGTTGGTTTATAGATAGTTATACTCAAAGTTCATATTTTGCTGGCGTAGGTTTTAGAATTAGTTTGCTTCTAGCAGATATTTTTCTTCTACTTTTACTTCTTCAAATCTTTGAAAAGTTTTGGAAACAAATACTCATATATTTTTGGCTTTCTCCTGTAGTTTTATTTGTTACATATTGGCATGGTGTTTCAGATATTATTCCTATTGTATTATTTTTCTTTTCATTGTCACTCATTAGGCAAGGTAAATATTCTGCATCTGGTGTTCTGTTGGCATTATCGATAGCTGCAAAACATAGTATGATAATTGGAACCCCATTTATTTTTCTTTATTTATGGTCACACAATGGAATTAATAAAGAATTTCAGCGCTTTATCATCTATTTTGTTTGTTCTTTAATATTAATAGAATTGCCTTTTTTCTTTTCAGAAAGTTTTAGGCTAATGGTTATTAATAATCGTGAGGCTGAAAAAATTTATTGGTTATTCATAAAAATGAATAAAGATAATTTGATTTTTCTTACACCACTAGTTTATTCCCTTCTTCTTTATTCTTTTTGGAGGATTAGAAAGGCAAATTTTGATTTACTGCTGGCCTCAATGGGTGTTGCCTTTAGTGTGGTAATTTTGATGACACCAGCCCCTCCTGGCTGGTACTTATGGTTAGTTCCTATATTTACCTTGCATCAATGTCGGTATGGAGTCGGTGCAGTCTCTTTAATAAGTATTTTTAGTTTTCTTTTTGTAACCTATCATTTGGTCTATTCTAGTGGCCCCAGTTTAGTTGTATATGATATGCCTTTAGTCAATTTATCTTTTGTTTATAGTTCTTTTGCACAATCTTTTCACTATACATTGATGATTGGAGGGGGCGTACTTATAGCTCTCCAGATTTTACGTGAAGGAATACGTGAGAATGATTACTATCAGTTAAGTAATAAACCTCTAGTACTTGGTATTGCGGGTGATTCGGGTGTTGGGAAAAGTTCATTTTCAAGGAGTTTGGCTGCTATTTTTGGTGAGCGATCTTTGGTTGAAGTCTCTGGCGATGATTATCATAATTGGGATAGATCTTCTCCAATGTGGAAAACTCTTACCCATTTAGATCCAAAAGCAAATCGATTGTTTGAATTAGTGAAAGATGTTAGAAGTTTAATTGGTGGTGAGGTTGTTAGGGCGAGACATTATGATCATTCGACAGGTCGTTTTCTCCCAAAAAAAGTTAGAAAAACTAAGGATGTTATTCTTGTTGAGGGCCTTCACACCTTATATCCAAAGCAGTTATTAGAAGAATTAGATGTTAGATTTTTTATTGAAATGGATGAATCATTAAGATTATTTTTCCGAACTAAGAGGGATGTGGAAGAAAGAGGGCATGACTCCAAAAAAGCTTTACATGAGTTTGATAAGAGAAAAGAAGATAGTGAAAAGTATATTAAACCTCAGTCTGCTAGAGCAGATGTAGTTTTTACATTATTACCAGTAAATAAAGATCTTTTTGATCAAAATCAGTTTGGCGACTCTAATATGAAGCTAAGAGTTTGTATTAGGAATGGTATTTATTACCAAGAACTAGTCCGTGTTTTAGTTGGTGTTTGTGGATTACAAGTTAATCTAGATTCAGTTGATGAAAGAGGAGAGGTAATTCTTGAAATAAGTGGCGAAGTAGATTCTGAAGATGTAGGGTTAGCAATAAATATGCTGGTTCCACATATCTATGAATTACTTGATTTGAGCCCTGTATTTAGTAAAGGAATTTTTGGAATTATGCAAATTGTTACTATTATTGAAATAGATGAAGCATTAAAACGTAGGAAAATATAATGAAACCTAAGGTAAATAATATTATTGAAATCAAAAGTCTTCCTCTGGCGGTAATCTTCGATACTGACAATACACTATATCCATATATACCAGCTCATAGAGAGGCAACTAAGGCAGTAGAAAATAAAGTAGAGAAACAGCTAGGAATTGATAAAGAGGTTTTTCGTGAGGCCTTTGCAGAGGCTCGTAATGATATTAAAACTAGACTTGGAAGCGTTGCTAGCTCTCATAGTAGACTTTTATATCTTCAAAGAACAATTGAAAAATTAGAACTTGGTACTAGAATTCTAACAACTCTTGACCTAGAGCAAACATACTGGCGAACATTTTTAGCTAATTGTAGGTTATTCCCAGATGTTCTTGACTTTATCGAATTACTAAAGAGTAAGGGTGTAACTACTGCAAATATCACAGACTTAACAGCTCAAATACAATTTCGTAAATTAGTGTATTTTGGCCTGGATGAGCTATTTGATTATGTAGTAACATCTGAAGAGGCTGGAGCTGATAAGCCTGATAAAAGACCATTTGAAGTTGCACTTGAAAAACTTAAAATAGAGCCTGAAAAAATTTGGATGATTGGTGATAATCCAGTAAGTGACATGGCAGGTGCGGGTGCAATGGGGATGGTAAAAATTCAAAAAAATCATCATGGTGTTGAAGTTATTAACTCTGGCGTTACAAAACCTGACTTAATTATTAGCCACTATAGTGAATTAATTTCTATATTTACTTAAGTATATTTAAAAATAATTTCAGAAAATAAATATATTAATTTCGCTAATTTAAAATTCTTCTTCTTGGTTCTTTATATAGGCTAGACTTAATTAATTAGCCTTAACCTGTATGTTTTTCGGTATAATTTTTCGATTAATTTCTTTACATTTTTTGGTCAAATAAACCTCATGAAAATAACTATTTTTGGTACTGGCTATGTTGGATTAGTTACTGCTGCTTGTCTTGCTAGTAAAAAACACAATGTTATATGCTACGATACTGACATAGATAGGATAAATAAAATAAATAATGGAATTGTTCCAATATTTGAAGCAGGCTTAGATGATTTAATAGCAAAGGGGATGGCTTCTGGAAAACTTATATTTGCCTCTTCCCCCGGGAAATCATTAGAATCTCCAGATATTATAGTCTTGTGTGTAGGAACTCCGGATGATGGAACTGGGGCAACAAGTTTAAAAGCAATTAATAGTTGTGCAAACACAATTTCTGAATTATTAACTCATAGTGTTCCAGTCCTCATTAAATCTACCATTCCAGTAGGGACATGTGCAAAAATTCAAAGACTTATAAATAAAGTTCTGCAGAGAAGAAAAATAGATATTGAAATACCAGTTGCTTCAAATCCAGAGTTTTTAAGTGAGGGACAGGCAATATCTGAATTTTATAATCCAGATAGAATTATTCTAGGGACGCATGATGAAAATGTTATTGAGGCTTCATATAATCTATATCAAGATGTCATGCCGGAGAGTAATAAAATTTTAGTAATGTCACCTGAGTCATCTGAATTGACAAAATATGCTTCTAATTCTTTCTTAGCTATTAAAATTAGTTATATGAATCAGCTTTCCCAATTTTGTTCATTGTCTGGTGCTAATATAGATGATGTAAAAAGGGGTATGGGTCCAGATCCACGTATTTCTCCATATTATCTTAATGCAGGTATTGGTTTTGGTGGATCATGTTTGCCTAAAGATATTAGTTCATTAATACATCAGGCAAGTGAAAAAGGAAAAGATTTCTCTATTTTAAAGGCTGTTCGTGAAGTTAATGAAAGTCAAAAACAATATCTATTCTCAATTGCCTCAAGTCTGTTTAACAATAATTTGAAAGGAAAAAAAATTGCAGTTTGGGGTTTAGCATTCAAACCAAAAACTGCTGATATGAGGAGTGCTCCTTCACTAACTATCATACAAGCTCTTTTAGATGCTGGTGCAAAAGTTGAGTGTTATGATCCTGAAGTTTCAAAAGGAAGGGAAAGCTTTGAAATACAGCATAAGTTATTATCAATAGTAAGGAGTCCTTATGAGGCTACTGAGGATGCTGATTGCCTTATAATTTGCACAGAATGGAGTGAATTTAAAAATATTAATTATGAAAAATTAACAAATATGATGAAAAGAAGGGTTATATTAGATGGAAGAAACATACTAAATTCTGAAGAAGTTTCTGCAAATAACTTTGAGTATTTTGATATTGGTAGAGTTCAAACATAATTTAAATAATTACTCCTTGAAAGAGAAAAAATGCAATTTACAAATAAAACACTTTTAGACTTGATGTCTAATCTACATGTTTTTAAGGTGATGCAAAGAAAATTTAGTTATAAGTCTGAAAAAAATATTTTACACAAGCATAATTAGAAAATTTGATGCAAGGTACTTTAGTAAATCTTTTCCGTGTAATCAATTTTAGAACTATTTCGCCTGAAGAAAAATTCTTTATTTCACTGAAAAATTCAAAAATTATTAATAGGTTGATACTATTTTTCGTATTTATTATTTTTACTACGATTAGTTTTTCTGTATATGCGCTTCAATATAAATACACTTATACATCAGATAAAATTGAAAATAATACTTTAAATATGATAAATGATCTAACTTTAGATAGAGTTGTGAATGATGTAGAGCACTTCACAGATTTAAATATGATAAATGAACTAATTTTTTTTGATACTGGTGAACTTAACGAAGAGAAAAATTACAACATGGGAGTGTTAGAAGGCAAAACATCTAAGTGGTATCTTAATGGAAATTTAATGCATACAGGGCTTTATAAAAATGGCTTGAAAGATGGAAATTGGGAATCGTATTTAAAAAATGGTCTTATATATTCTAAAGGTTTAATGATAGAGGGGCGAAAAAAAGCCCCTTTTAATTTTACATCTTACTATGGTGATAGTAGTAAGATCAAATTCTTCTCCAAAGTTTATGATGAATCTATAAATATTACTACTTTCTTAGATTACTACTTAATGTATTTCGATATTAATGGAGAGTTAATATATGAAAAAAACTATATAAATGATCAGTTAGATGGAAAAGCTACTTGGTATAAGTTTGGTCAAAAATCTTTTTCGGGATATTATAAAAAAGGATTAGCAGATGGTGACTGGACTTATTGGAGTAAGAAAGGGCAGATTACTAAAACAGAAATTTTTTTAGATGGTATTCGTATAGGCTTAACCAAATACAAATATGGTTTTTTTGATGATCAAATAAAAACTGAGAAAAAATATTATGAAGGTAATTGTATCAGTGGATGCTAGATAAAATTACCAAAATTTTAAAAATCTATTAGTACTATCCTGTTTAACATTCATAAATTACTCTACGCGCTCAATTGTATTTGACTGAGATCTTATCGTAGGTTAATTAAATTTTCTAAAAAAATGTTTAATTCCATTGATAAATGTTTTAAATACTCCTAGGGATGACTCAGTATTAGTATAAATTGTGTTATGAGAATCGACATATCCAATGTCATTTCTTCCTTTAGTATAGTAATAGATAGATAATGACTTTCTAGTTTCATTTAAGTTAAGTTTTAATGGTTTAGGATGACCATGAAAAGATATTTCATTTGTCTCAAAAATAACACATCGATTAAAAGAAGGAGCAATATTTTCAATTTTCAGTTTTTTTTCCATATCCCATAATTCAAGATAACCACCGTTTTCTGGCAACCAGTTTTTATTAAAATAAACTAATAAATTTAACCTTCTATCCAGCGTAAGATTATCAGTATTCAGCTTATTGAAGTCCACATGAACATTTAAAAACCCTCCATTAGTAGATTGATGATAACCAGCGCCAGATAGGCTTGAATCACAAAATAAATCAGGAATTGACGTTAATTCTGAAAGATAATTCAAAAATTTTTTTGAGTTTGCTTCAATCATAAAATCATTCGCAATCTCATCTTTAAAGATTGTAAAGGCCCATTTATTTTGTGTATTTTTTCCTCTTGCATCTATCCATTTATTGTTAATTTGTGGAAACTCTTCTAATATGTTTTCCGCATAATTTAAATTAAGAAAGTTTTCGAGAACTATATATCTAAAAGGTTTTTTACTATTAAATTCAATTTTATCTGCATCTAAATTTGTAAGCAGTTGTTCATCATTTATGATTTTCATTTTTTTAATAAAAGTATGAGTAGTTTTTTCATAATAGTATCATTTTAAATTGGAGTTTAAGTCTATACTATCTCGTGTTGATTACTCCAACTCTCAGCTGAAGTCTTTCTATATATTTTACTCTTTTCATTGGTTCTTTTGACATGTAAGTTATAATGTTATTAAGTAATTTGTTTTAATAATAATAGGTTTAGAAGATTATTCACAGATTATGATGTCCCCCCTTTAAAATCAAATTCATGTGTTATAAATTATTACTTCCTTTAATGTATAGTGATAATGAGATGAAAATATTTTTAAATGCTGTGGATGGTATTTTAGTAAAAGGTTTTGAGCCCAACTTTATAAGCTTTATTTCAGTAACCTTTAAGGACTTTACATGTTAAATATGCTTAAAAAAATTAATCTTCTTATCATTTTTATTTTTCTTGGAGCACTCCTATCTTCATTTTTAATATTTGATAAACCAAAAAGTTATATTTCTAGATTGATTTTTTCTCATGATTTATCGTTACTAAGCCATAGTATTTTTTTCAGTATAAATGATGAGATTGACTTTGATATGGAAAAAAAAGAAAATCAAAAAAAATCACTTGTTGTATTAAATAGATATATTTTTGATTTTGTAAAGCCCGTGTTCAAAAATTTAGATAGTGGGGTTGCATGGAAACTACTTCATGGTTCAGTCTGGTGTGATGGCGTTTCTGATATTTTTTTGAGATTAGCAGAAAATACAAATACAAGAGTATTAATGATGTTTTTGCACAATAAAGATGGCAATTCACCGCACACTTTAAATTTTGTCGATTTTGATAATAAGGTTGACGTGTCAACATATGAAAAAAAGTATGGTGAAGGTACATATTTTCCAGCTGGCTCTGAGTTTAGACAAATGTACCTATTTGATTCCCAAGCAAATTATTATCCACTAACTAAGGATGGTCAATTTGTAGATATCAACTATATGCTGAACCATAAGAGTGAGTTTTTAAAATATAAATATCTTGATAGTAATCTGAATGGAGGCCCATCAAATATTCAATTGAATCTTCTCGAAAATGATTCTACTGTTTTTAATAGTAATAGAACCTATGACGAATACTCTAACATAAGTAAAATTGCAAAAAAAATTGTACGGGTTCTTCCAAAAAATTACTTAAAATCTCTCTATAAATTTGGTATCTATATTAATCCTGAATTGGAAGATGATTACAAAAAATTTCTTTATGCCAGATTAGAGCATATTCTTCTTAATTATGATGATGCTCTAATTGCTTACTCTCAAATTCCTGTTGAAAATACTTACTATGATTACGCTTTATTTTGGTATAAAAAACTAAATATGCCTAATGTTCAAAATCATAATAGAGACTGGAGGGACCATAAACCAGTTCTAAAGGGATATCATGCTGGTATTCCTATACTTCCCGCTACTGGCCAAGATCGTACCTGGATCATGCATTGGACAAAATTTGAGTAAAGTGAATGTCTAGGAGCTAACTGAAACCATTAGTGAGAATAGAAGTATGAGTAGTTTTTCCATCATAGAGTCATTTTTGGACTAGAAGTTAATTCTACCTCTGAAGTACGTCAAAAGGGTGAAAATTAACCTCTAAACAGGTACGCGCTATTCTACTCAACGGTTGCGGAAGAGAATGACGCGTACCTGTTTATCACCCCTGTTTTTTTAGTTAGGAAGGGCAGTCCCCACTTATACACTCACCGTCTTTCCAATTTGAATCTGATACTTTCACTCCATTTTCATGTTACCGTCTTTCCAATTTGAATCTGATACTTTCACTCCATTTTCATGCCACTCCATCCACTTCCCATCTTTCTTGTTGTCTTTCCAATTTCCCACTAAATATTTTTGACCATTTTTATGCCACAATGTAAATTTGCTATGTGACTCCCAATC
>MDTF01014896.1_pt1 | contig 16168 bp, 18 predicted proteins | sample 811191 | NCBI WGS metagenome assembly MDTF01 (sample SAMN05326649, study PRJNA326480) | marine metagenome | isolation source: seawater | place: Southern Ocean | collected 2011 | reverse complement strand
AATTTTAAGAAGAAATAATCTTTATTCTGACTTGTAGACATTTAAGTTACCAACAAATTGTTCAAAGTCTTTTGCTTCTTTAAAGTTTCTGTAGACAGAAGCAAAACGAACGTAGGCAACTTGATCTAAATTTGAGAGTCCTTCCATAATAAACTTTCCAATAGTGGAAGTCGGTATTTCGCTTTCTCCTAACCCTTCTAAGTTTCTAACGATCTTCGAAATAAATTTTTCTGTTGTGTCGCTATCTACAGGTCTTTTTCTAAGTGATATCCTTATAGATTTTGAGATCTTATCTCTATCGAAAGGTGCTCTTTTTCCGCTTCCTTTTATTACTGTAAGTTCTTGAAATTGCACTCTTTCAAAAGTAGTAAATCTTTCTTTACGTTCACAGCCGCAAAGCCTTCTTCTTCTAATAGCGGTACCATCTTCTGTTGGTCTAGAGTCAACAACTGAGGTATCTTTTTCTTTACAAAATGGACAAAGCATAGTTATTTTTTAATTACTGACTACTATATATAGGGAAAGAACCACAAAGATCAATTACCTCTTTTTTAACTTCATTTTCAGCTTTAGAATTGTTTTCTGGGTTTTTTGCAAGTTCTTTAAGTAGTTTGGAAATCAATTGCCCAACTAAAATAAACTCTTTTTGACTAAATCCCCTAGTTGTAGAAGCTGGTGTGCCAAGTCTAACACCGGATGTAATCATAGGGCTTTGAGTGTCAAAAGGTATCGAATTCTTATTGCAAGTAATATTTGCTTTACCAAGGCTGGATTCTGCTAATTTTCCCGTTAGGTTAAAATCTCTTAAATCTAAAAGCATTAAATGTGTGTCTGTTCCTCCGGAGAATATTTTAAAATCATTTTCAACTAATGTTTTAGATAATGTTTTTGCATTGTCAATTACTTGTTTGGTATAAGTTTTAAAATTAGGTTCTAAAGCTTCTTTAAAACAAACAGCCTTAGCTGCAATAACATGCATCAATGGCCCTCCTTGAAGTCCAGGAAATATTGCTGAATTAAATTTCTTTATTAACTCTTCGTTGTTGGTTAAAATTATTCCACCTCTTGGACCTCTCAACACTTTATGAGTTGTTGAGGTAACTACATCCGCATATTCTAATGGATTTGGATATTCACCGCCAGCTACTAGGCCAGAAAAATGTGCCATATCAACTAGCAAATAAGCGTTGACTTTATCCGCAATTTCTCGAAATTTTTTAAAATCAATAATTCGTGAATATGCACTACCACCAGCAATTAAAATTTTTGGTTTATTTTCTACAGCAAGTTTTTCTACACTCTCATAATCAATTAATCCTGTTTTGGGATTTATATCGTAATGAATTGCATTAAACCATTTGCCAGACTGTGCAGGTTTTGCTCCGTGCGTTAAGTGACCCCCAGAATTTAAACTCATTCCTAAAATTGTGTCACCAGGTTTAATCAATGCTAGGTATACAGCTCCATTTGCCTGTGCTCCAGAGTGTGGCTGTACATTTGCAAACTTACAATTAAAAAGTTTAGTAGCTCTTTCTATGGCAAGGTTTTCAGAAATATCAACAAATTCACAACCGCCATAATATCTTTTACCAGAATAACCTTCTGCATATTTATTAGTCAAAACAGAACCTTGCGCTTCAAGAACTGCTTTGGAAACCATATTTTCGGAAGCAATTAATTCAATATGATGAGTTTGCCTGTTAAATTCTTGGGAAATTGAATTGTAAAGAGCTGGGTCACTATTTTTCAAGTTTCTGTTAAAAAAATTATTTAAATTATTTTTATCCATTAATTAAATTTTGTTAATTCTTTTTTGATGTCTTCCACTTTCAAATTTAGTGTTCAAAAAATATGTAACATATTTTAAGGCATCTTTGTATTTTAACATTCTTGAACCTAAGCAAATTATATTGGAGTCATTATGCTGTCTTGAAAGAATAGTGCTATATTTACTGTAACATTGTGCTGCTCTAATCCCTTTAAATTTATTAGCTGTAATTGACATTCCTGTTCCAGATCCACACACTAAGACTCCGGCATCACTTTTTCTCAAAATAAGACGTTTTGCTACTTTTTTTGCATAATCAGGATAATCAACAGAAACCTCTGAAAAAGGCCCAAGATCAATAACAGAAATACTTTTATTTATTAAATAATCTTTAATTTTCTCTTTTAAACCATATCCTGCGTGATCAGAAGCTATACAAATTTTTGTAAATATTTTTTTCACTTTAATTAAATATATGTTTATTCATTAAATTACTTTTATATACACTTATAATATTATATTTGTCGCACAGTATAAACTTTTAAAAATATGAAAATAATAGGTAAATATCCTGCTTTGAGAATGAGAAGAAGTCGAAAAGCAGACTGGGTACGCCGTCTCGTTTCAGAGCACAATTTATCTGCAAATGATCTAATATTACCTTTGTTTGTAATGGATGGTGATAAAAAAAAAGAATCAATAAAATCAATGCCTGATATTTATAGATATTCAATTAAAGATCTTTCAAAAATGGTAGAAAAAGCATGTAAATTGAAAATACCACTCATAGCACTTTTCCCTTATATTAATATAAGCAAAAAAAATGAACGTGGAACCGAAGCACTAAACCAAAACAACTTAGTTTGCAGGGCTGTAAAAACATTAAAAAAGGAATTCAAGAATGACATAGGTATAATGTGTGATGTTGCTCTCGATCCATATACTAGCCATGGGCACGACGGTATCATAAAAAATAAAAAAATTGATAATGACTTAACTGTAGAAATTTTGATTAAACAATCAATATTACAAGCAGAGATGGGTTGTGATATTATTGCACCATCAGATATGATGGATGGAAGAATTGGAAAAATTAGATCAGGGCTAGAGAAGAAAGGTTTGACGGAGACCCAAATTGTTTCATATGCCGTCAAGTACGCATCTAATTTCTATGGCCCATTTAGAGACGCAGTAGGATCAAGAGCAATATTAAAAGGTGATAAAAAAACCTACCAAATGGATTTTAAAAATGCAACTGAGGCTTTACGAGAAGTTGCACTTGATATTAAAGAAGGTGCAGACATAGTTATGGTTAAACCTGGTATGCCTTATTTAGACATCATAAAAACAGTAAAAGATAATTTTAAAATACCAATATTTTCCTATCAAGTTTCTGGCGAATATTCTTTAATTAAAAATGGAATTTATAAAGGTATCATAAATCAAGATGCAATATTTGAAAGTTTGATTTCATTAAAAAGAGCAGGCTCTAACGCCATTGTTAGCTATTTTTCTTTAGAAATTGCTAATCAATTAAAATAATTCTCTAAGATAATTCTAGCTTTAGGAAAAACTAAATTATTAGGTAAAAAAAATTTATTACTTAAAAGATTTCTTGTGAAACTTAATCCAATTAAAAGATTTTTGTTATCTATATTCTGCATGTTTTTTTCCTTCAATAAAAAAGTAGGTACTTGGTATCTTATATTGTCAATTTCAATTATTTTTGAATTTACAGAATTGTCAAGATTTTTAGAAAATTGATCTAAGTAAGGGTCAAAACCAAGTTCTTTTAATAGATTTAACTCCCAGTAAATATAGTTTACAGCCCAATTTGAACAATCTAAATTTTTTAAAAAACTTTCGACAGAAATAAATAAATTTTTATACGGCTGTGAGTCAGGTAGTAATAAATTCAAAATTGACGATAAAGACAGCAAAGAAGTAGTCTTTTTTTTGTTGTTAAAATATTTTGGTGAAATAGCTTCAACTAGTTCGGTTTTAAAATAACCAATTCTATTCTCAGATTTAGAGTTATAAAATACAAAAATTTTATTTGATATTTGTAAAAAATTCCTAATTTTTCTTGAGTTACCACCGTAAACTATCCCGCTAACTTTGCCGTGCGTGTTTGTAAATACATTGATAATATTAGCGTTCTCTCTGAATTTAATTTTAGAGAGTAAAAAACCTTCATCTTGCCAATTCATTATTAAATTTTTAAGTCAGCTAACAATTTTTGTGCCGCATTTTGTTGGGCATCTTTTTTTGAGGTACCTGATGCAAAATATTTCCTAGAGGCCTTTATCTGCACTTCGACTTTAAAAATAGGGCTGTGTTGCGGACCCGACTGCTTATTAATCTTGTAAATGGGTAATATTTTGTATTTTTTTAAACTATATTCCTGAAGTTGTGTTTTTGCATCAATTTTTGTAATTGAAGATTTGTCTAAAAAGTCATCCCACAAATTTAATATAAATTTTTCAACTACTATTATTCCTTGATCTAGATAGATTGCACCTAATAATGCTTCTAAACCATCGCCAGTGATCTTATCGTCGGATCTACTCAAGCCTTTGTAAGAGTTTCCTGTTGTTATATATTTTCTTAGTTCAATTTTCTTGGCTATTAATAAGCAGGTTTTTTTATTAACTAAATTAGCAAATTTTTTATCTATGACGCCTTCTTTTTCTTCAGGATATATTTTAAGTAAAGTTTTTGCTAATACCAAACCAAGAACTCTATCACCTAAAAATTCTAATTTTTCGTTGTTATCAGTATTATTGTGACTCTTGTGAATTAGAGATTTTTTTAACAATAACTGATCTTTAAACTTAATGTTAATTTTTTGTTCTAACTTTATTGTCTGCTCTGTCATTTAAGTAAATTAAAAAACCTTTCAACTCTAAGGGATTGATTCCAGTTCCAGAATTTCAGAATACTTCCTGATATTGTATCGTTAGAAAAAAAAATTATTTTAGCATTCCCAACTAGGTTTTCATTTGTAACGTAACCAACGCTAGACAAATACCTGCTGTCTTTAGAACAATCACGATTATCCCCGAGAAAAAAAAAGTGATTTAAAGGTACTTTATAAATATCTGTATTTTGCATAGTTCCTTTTCTATTATATACAGCAATATACTGCTTTCCATTCGGCAAAGTCTCTTTGTAAGCATCAACATTAAGCGTATTGTTGCCACATCTTATTTTGTATTCTGTTTTAATTTTAGTTCTTGGAATTAAATTATTATTCAGCAGAACTTTACCATTTTGAAATTGTATTGTGTCCCCAGGCTTACCGATTAATCTTTTGATGTAATCTGTTCTATTGTCTGCAGGGGTTTTAAAAACTACTAAATCTCCATATTTTGGTGGGTTTTCAAATAATCTTTTTTTAAATAAAGGTGGACTAAAAGGAAATGAATGTTTGCTATAACCATACGCATATTTTGAAACAAATATTCGGTCACCAATTAAAAGTGTTGGTTCCATTGATGAAGATGGGATGTAAAAAGGTTGAAAAAATAGAGACCTTACAATTACTGCTATAATTAAAGCATAAAAGATAGTCTTTATATTTTCAATTATTGAATTAAATAATTTACTATTCATTATGTGCTGATCACTACCATAGCTAATGCATATTTTTTTTCATCAGACAAAGAAAGGTAAATCTTTTTTTTTTTGATTAAGCTAAGAACAATAAGTTTTGTTTTTCCTAATAATTCAATGAATGGTGCTCCATCTTTATTGTTATTTACTGAAATTTCATTAAAAAAAATTCCTTTACTGACTCCTGTTCCTAAGGCTTTGGTAAAAGCTTCCTTTGCTGCAAATCTTTTTGCATACGAAGCAATTTTATTTGACCGTGATTCGCAGTACTTAATTTCATTTACTGAAAATATTCTATTTATAAATTTTTTATTTTTATTAAGAAGTTTTTTAATTCTTGATATGTCAACTATATCTGTTCCTAAACCATAAATACTGTTCATTTTATTTTAAAATTTTTTGAAATTTTTTAATTGTAGCAGGAAGCCCAATATATATAGACTCACCAATTAAAAAATGACCAATGTTAAATTCCTTAATTTTTTTTATCTTAGAAATTATCTTTGCAGATTTGTAAGTTAAACCATGACCAGCGTGAACATCCAACCCAAGGTCTGTTGCGTAATTTACAGCTTTATTTATTCTAGATAGCTCTAATGTATATGGTTTATTTTGATTTATTAAATTACAAATTTTACCAGTGTGAAATTCAAGACAGTCAACACCAAGACTTTTAGAAATTTTAATATCTTTTATGCTTGGTTCTATAAATAAACTTACTCTAGAATTATTTTTTTTTAATTTAGTTATAATTTTTTTTAGAAAAATTTGTTTATGATTTAAATTTAAGCCACCTTCTGTTGTAATTTCTTTTCTTTTTTCTGGGACTATGCAAACAAAGTTTGGTTTGTGTCTCAAAGCAATTTTTAACATTTCACTTGTAGCAGCTATTTCTAAATTTAAGGGAACAGTTAGTTTGGATTTAATTTTTTTTAAATCTAAATCATTTATATGTCTTCTATCTTCTCTTAAATGAATTGTCACTGAATGAGCTCCACACTTTTCTGCTAAAATAGCTGCGCGCAATGGACTTGGATAATCTTCTCCTCTAGCATTTCTAACCGTAGCTACATGATCTATGTTTACACCAAGTCTTGTTTTGATCATTTAAGTTCTCTACTGCCAGGTTTTATAGGCGCTAAAGAAATTAAGTTTTCGGGTAAAGCGTTTTCTTTGTACGTTGGAATGTTTATTTCTATTTGTGATACTATTTTCTTGCTAATTGAAGAGTTGCCATTTGTTCTATCTATAAGACATGCAAATCCTATAACTTCTGCGTCGGCTTTTTCAACCAGACTAGAACACTCAATACTTGATTTGCCAGTGGTGATGACATCTTCAATGATTAAAACTTTTGCTTTTTTTGGTATTCTAAAATCTCTTCTTAGCTTAAATTGTCCCTCAACACGTTCAGAAAAAATTGTTTCTTTTTTAAGCAATCTTCCAATTTCATATCCAATTACAACACCGCCCATTGCTGGGGATAGGATTAAGTCAATTTCTTTAAATGCAATAGATACTTTTTCACTAAGTGATTTGCAGAAATCTGCTGACTTATATGGTTTGCTTAAAAGTTGTGCGCATTGAACATATTGAGCGCTGTGCAATCCTGAAGAGAGTATAAAGTGACCATCTAACAATGCATTAGTTTCTTTTAAAATTCTCAAGGATTCTTCGTATGAAAGCATTTTTTTTCTCTTTGTGTCTTACTATTCTAAAATTTAATTTCTTTTGCTTAATTTGACTTATCAAGTTTGTAAAGTTTTTTAAATCATTTATTTGTATATCGAAAGAAAAATGGATGAATTTATCTTTTTTTCCTAATAACTCTACGTTCAATATATTACATCCATTTAAACCTATTAATGTGCTGATCTCTCCTAACACGCCTGGTTGGTCGGGTAAATCCATTACTAATGTACTTTTATATAGTTTGTTTTTTTTAATTTTATTGTCCCCTGTTTTATCTTGCCAATACCTTCTAATAGCAGCTCTAGCTTTTCCGGTTTTGGAAGAGGAGATCCAGTGTAAAGACGGAGATACATTTTTTGAATTAAATATTTCTATAGTATCACCGTTAAAAAGAATAGATTGTAAAGCTGAATCACGACCATTAATCCTACATCCGATTGCTGTGTTTCCAATATTTGTATGCACCGCATATGCAAAATCTATTGGTGTTGCGTCTTTAGGTAATTTTATAACCACACCTTTAGGTGAAAAACAAAAAACATTTTCTTGAAACATTTGTAACTTAGTGAATTCATAATAATGTTCGGGATTGTTTCCGGTTTCCATTATTTCAACTAAATCTCTAAGCCAATCGTATTCTTTCCAAGATAAATCGGAAAATTTTTCAGATGATTTATATTTCCAGTGAGAAGCTATGCCTCTTTCTGCAAAATCATGCATCTCAGAAGTTCTAATTTGTATTTCAACTCTTTGATCCTTAGGTCCAATGATAGCTGTGTGTATTGACTGATATTTATTAATTTTAGGAGTAGAGATATAATCTTTAAACTTAAATGGTATTGCTGAGTACTTACTATGGAAAATACCAAGTGTTTTATAACAATCAGATATACTTCCAACTATTATTCTAAATCCAATAATGTCACTTAGATGTTCAAGAGAAACTTTTTTGTTTTGAATTTTTCTCCAGATTGAAAAAGGTGTTTTTTCCCTGCCTGCAAAATTTGCGGTAACACCATTTTTTTTTAGAATATCAATCAGTTCTTCAGAAATAGTTTTAAAATTATTTTCTCTATTATTTTTAATAAACTCTAATCTTTTTGTTATTAAATCTCTTGCATCACTATTTAAAATTGAAAATGATAGATCTTCAAGTTCATCACGAATTAAATTCATTCCCATTCTATCTGCTAGAGGGGCGTAAATTTCCATTGTTTCTTTGGCTATTCGTTTTTTTTTTCTTTCGATTTAAAAGCACCAATAGTTCTCATATTGTGTAAACGGTCTGCTAATTTTACAAGTAAAACACGTATATCTTTAGAAGTAGCTAAAATTAGTTTTCTAAAATTTTCTGCCTGGGAATTACCTGCTGCTTTTTCTTCTAAAGCAGATATTTTTGTAACACCATCAACTAGATCAGCAACTTCTTTTCCAAATTCTTTTAAAACAATATTATAAGTTGTTTTTGTGTCCTCTATAGTATCGTGCAGTAATCCAGTTATTATTGTGGCACTGTCTAATTTCAATTCCGCTAGAATATCAGCTACAGCAACTGGATGGACAACGTAAGGTGCACCAGAAAATCTTTTTTGATTTTTATGAGCTTCTATAGCAAAATTAAAAGCCTTACTTAGCGGTTCTGTAGAAGAAAATTTATTATAAGATTGAATTTTTGATAATAGTTGGTCACTGTTAATCATTCGTTAATAGTAACACGTTCTTTTATTTTTGTAATCTCATTCCTTAAATTAAGACTGAGACTCTTAATTAAAAAATCTACTTTTTTATTGAGGGTGGGATGAATCCACTCTGAGCATATTTCTTTTATTGGGAAAAGAACAAAATTTCTCAAATGGGCTTTGGGGTGCGGTATTGTAAGTATTGCTGAGTTTAATATTTTTCCCTTAAAATCAATTAAATCTATATCACAAGTACGTGGCTGGTTTTTGATACCTCTAGTTCTTTCTAGTTTTTTTTCGATTTTATTGAATTTTTTAATCAGTTGCTCTGGTAAATAATCGCATTCTATTTCTATTCCTATGTTTAAAAATTTAGGATTTTTTTTATTTGGATATGATGGTGTTTCAAAAATACTAGATATCTTGAGAATTTTTATATTTTCCAATCTAATTAATTCTAAAGTGTTGCTTAAATTAAAAAACCTATCGCCTTTATTTGAATCTAAATTTGAACCTATGTTTACAAGTATCATTTTTTAGAATTACTAAATATTCTAGCTTTTTCTCTAGTCCAATCTCTATTTTTTTTTACCTGTCTTTTGTCATAAATTTTTTTCCCTTTTCCAATCGCTATCTGGATTTTAACTTTACCTTTTTGAAAATACAATTTAGTTGGAACCAATGTAAGACCTTCTTGATGAATCATTCCAACTAATTTGTTTATCTCTTTTCTTTTTAGTAGAAGTTTACGATCACCTTTTGGGTTATGGTTATTATAGCTGGATTGTTTGTATAAAGGTATGTGAGAATTAATTAAAAATATTTCACCAGCTTTATCAGCTGCATATGAATCTGCAATACTAGCTTTACCATCTCGAATTGATTTAACTTCAGACCCCTTTAAAGCTACACCTGCTTCGAGGAATTCTAAAAAAAAATAATTAAAACTTGCTTTTCGATTTAAACAAATAATTTTTTGCCCAGGTAATTCTTTTGCTTTCATTAAATTAAATGTGCGTATTTTAAAGCTTGAAGAACCGCAGATTTTGTTGGATTAGTAATTTTTACCAAAGGTAGTCTTACATCATCTGGTGAAAGTTTTAAAAGAGAAGCGGCATATTTTACAGGAGATGGATTGCTTTCAATAAAAAGAGATTTGTTTAAAGGAGTCAGTAATTTATTTATTTCATCTGCTCTTTTCTGAAGTTTGTCGTTAGTTTTTTCTAAAGAAGCATTTTGCATCTCTGAACAAAGTTTTGCTGCAACGTTAGCTGTAACGCTAATGCAACCACTTCCACCTTTCTTATTAAATTCTAGGGCATTGCTATCTTCGCCAGTTAACATAATAAATTTATCACCCATTTGTTTGCGCTGCTCTACTGCTCTATTAAGATCACCTGTTGCATCTTTTACTCCAACAATATTTTTTAATTCAAATAATCTAGCCATGGTTTTAACAGACATATCAATTACAGATCTTGAGGGTATGTTATAAATTATAATTGGTATTCCTACATTGTCATTAATTTTTTTATAATGCTGATACAGTCCTTCTTGTGTTGGTTTATTATAATAAGGAGTCACTATTAACAATCCATCCGCTCCAGCTTTATCTGCAAATATAGAAAGTTCCACTGCTTCTGATGTTGAGTTAGATCCAGTGCCAGCAATAACTGGTATTTTGTTTTTACACTCTTTAACAGATAAAGTTATTATTTTTTTATGCTCTTCATGAGAAAGAGTTGGGGACTCACCTGTTGTTCCGCCAGGTACTAGACCGTGAGTGCCATTTTTTAAATGATAATTGATTAATTTTATATAATTGCTTTCATCAAGCTTATCTTCTTTGAAAGGTGTTATTAAAGCTACAATTGATCCTTTAAACATATATTAAAATAATATAATTAATTTTTAACTTTCAAACTTTATGCTTTATATAAAAAATAGTCTAGTAAATTTAATAATAATATTATTTTTCTCGTTTTTTTTAACTATTTCATTAGCAGATGATGATAATTTTATTTTTCCAAAAAAAAAAATTATCACTTTTAAAGCTGATAAAACAAAACAAAAACAAATTGAATTAAATAAAGTTTATAAATTAATCAATATACCTAAAAAGAATCCACTTAGAAATAAAATTGTACTTAAAGATAAAACAAAATCTCTTGAACAGCCTGAAAAAAAAGTAATAAAAAATAAGAAAGTTATTAAAAATTATCCTATAAGAAAACCAACTCTTCAAGTTGATGCTAAAATACAAAAAAATAATAAAGATTACCTGGAAAGTGAAACAAAAGAAAAAATTAATAAAATAATAAAACAGAGTAAAATAGTTGAAGTTAAACAAGTTTCAAAATCTAATAATACTTTTTTGTATCCATCTAAAAAACCCTTAAAATATTTAAGTGCATCTACTAAAGTTGAATCTAAATCTAAAGTGCTTAAAGAAAAAGATTACTTTTTAGCACAAAATATTTTTAATCTAATAAAAAAAGGCAAATGGAACAGTGCATTAACACTAGCAAAAAAAGTTAAAGATAAAGAATTTAAAAACTTAGTAACTTGGCTTCACCTTAAACAAAATGGAAATCAAGCTACATTTAATGATTATCAAAATTTTATAAATAAGAATACTGACTATCCAAGAATTGGTCGTTTAAGATACATGGCAGAGCACAAAATTATATTAGAAAACACTTCTCCAAAGTCAATTATAAATTGGTTTGGTGATACCGAACCTTTAAGCGGTACAGGAAAAATTAAACTTGGTGAAGCTTATTTAAAAATTGGAAAAATTGAATTAGGTGCTAAATTTATAAAAGATGGTTGGGAAAAAGCAGATCTATCAAAACGTGACGTAAGATATTATAGAAAAAAATTTAGAAAAATATTAACAACTAAAGATCATTTAAAAAGAGCCGATTATTTAGCATGGGATAATCAATATTGGGATTTAAAAAGAATGCTTCCGTATTTACCTAAGAAAGAAAAACTTTTATATAACGCAAGGTTTATACTCATGACTAATTCATACGGTGTTGATAAAGCAATATCAGATGTACCTAAAGAATTAGTTAATGATTTAGGCCTTCAATATAATAGACTTAAATGGAGAACTAGAAGAAATAGACTTGAGGGTTCATTGGAGATTTTACGTAAGTTTCATGGAGAAGAAACTTTAGTTTATCCTGAACTCTGGTGGAAATTAAGAGAAAATATAACAAGAGATTTAATTTATGAAAAAAAATATTCATTAGCTTATGAGGTTTCTAGCAATCATCATTTAAAAGAAGGACCTGAATTTGCTGATGCAGAGTGGATTTCGGGCTGGTTAGCTCTAAGCTTCCTTAATAAAAATGAGCTAGCAACAAGTCACTTTGAAAATTTTTATAATAATGTTGGCTATCCTATTAGCTTAGCCAGAGGGGCTTTTTGGTTAGGTCTGGCACACGAGAAAAATAATAATTTAGATCAAGCAACAAAATATTTTAAAGAGGGCTCTAAATTTACTAATACGTATTATGGTCAGCTAGCCTTTAATAAAATTAAACTAGGTCAAGATTTCAAACTTTCATCTGAACATAAACTTTCTGATGGGTACGAAAAAGAATTTAATAAAAATAGATTAATTCGTCATGTTAGACTTCTTAAGGAAATGGATAGGACAGAATTTAGCAAAGATATACTTAAACATTTAGCTTCAATAAATGTTGAGAAAGGCAGTGAAATTTTAGCTGCAAAATTATCTACGGAAGTTGGTAGATTTGATTATGCTATACAAATTTCTAAAAAAGCATCTTATGAAAAAAGATTCATAAATATGTTTAACTATCCTGTCATTGACATACCGAAAGAAATTAATAAAAAACAAATGCCAGCACATGAGTTGATATTAGCAATAATTAGACAAGAAAGTGAGTTTGATGCACGTGCAAACAGTCATGTTGGAGCACAAGGATTAATGCAAATTATGCCTGGCACAGCAAAACTTGTTGCTCGAAATCTTAAAACAACTTACAGCAAAAGTTTGTTAAAAAATGACCCAAGTTATAATATAAAATTAGGTACCTATTATTTCAATTCATTGCTTGAAGATTACGATGGTGTGTTTCCTTTTGCTATAGGAGCCTATAATGCTGGGCCAAATAGAATTAAATCTTGGGTAAAGAGATATGGCGATCCAAATAAAGGTGAAATAAATTTTATAGATTGGATTGAGTTAATTAGATTTAAAGAAACAAGAAATTATGTTCAAAGAGTGATTGAAAATATTAACGTATATAAATTTACTTTAAATAAAAATCCAATAAAAATTGATGGTTTTTTTAGACAATAGACGATGGTTTAATCATTTAGCTCATATAATTTTTTCTCTTTAATTAATACTTTGTAAATTGTCTATATTCCTAATAAATTTTAAAATAAATTATAGAAATCCATCTAATTGACACGGTTGTTCTTGTGATAAAATTAATTTATGCTTAGTAAAAATTATTTATTAAATGTTAAAACAAATCGATTTAAAAAATAAAGTTGCGCTAGTAACTGGTGCTGGTAAAGGTATAGGTAGAGCGTGTTCTATAGCTTTAGCTGAAGCAGGTGCAACGGTAATTATTGTAAGTAGAACACAAAGTGATTTAGAAAAGTTGAGTAAAATTATTAAAAAAACTAAAGGTAATAGTAAATTTTTTGTTTGTGACATAACGAATACAGAAAAATTTAATTTAATTGTTAGCTCTCTTTCAAAACTAGATATTCTCGTAAACAACGCAGGAACAAACATACCTGAACATTTTACAAAAGTGAAAAGTGTTAACTTAGATTATATAATTAACTTAAATTTAAAAGCTTGCTTTAATGTTGCTCAAATTTGTGTCAAAAAAATGCTTAAGACCAAAAATAGGAAAAAAATTGGTGGATCGGTTATTAATATGTCTTCTCAATTGGGTAAAGTTGGTGCGCCATTAAGGAGCGTTTACTGTATGACAAAATTTGGCATAGAAGGCCTAACACGCGGTATGGCTATTGATTTAGCTGTAAATAATATTAGGGTAAACACTGTTTGTCCAACTTTAGTAGAAACGCCTATGGTAAAAGCTTATTTAAAAAATAATAAACTAAAAAGACAAATGATTGAAAAAATTCCCTTAGGTAGAGTTGCTAAAGATAGAGACATAGCAAATGCAGTAGCTTTTTTAGCAGCAGATGGTGCTTCCATGATAACGGGAACGTCTTTATTTGTTGACGGTGGTTGGACAGCGCAATAAAAACTAAGCGCTGGTCTTAAGTACACCATTTAACAATTGAGTAACATTATTAGGATTATCGTCCTTAATTTCATCTTTCAGAAAATCTTGCGGAAAATTTTGATAACAAATTGGTCTTAGAAATCTGCTTATCGCATTGGAGCCAACCGATGTAGATCTTGAGTCTGATGTAGCTGGATAAACACCTCCGTGAACCATAGCGTTACAAACTTCAACGCCTGTTGGAAATTGGTTAAAGATAATTCTACCAACTTTAAGTTCAAGTTGAGAAATAATTCTCTTTGCCAGAATTTGATCTTGATTTTTATTTAAATGCAAAGATCCTGTAAGTTGACCTTCAATTTCCTTTGCAATTTCTTCCATCTCATTTTCTGTTTCACATTTAACAATTAATGAGCTAGCTCCAAAAAGTTCTTCAGATAGATCTGTATCGGACAAAAAGTTTTTACCAGTAGTCTCAAAAAGTGCTGCTTGGCATTGGTTAGGTTCGGTGGAAGAATTACTTTTAGCTAAAAGTCTTACATTTTTATTTTTTTCTAGTTTTGTAAGCCCTACACAATATGAGTTATAAATATTTTCTGTAAGCATAGTTTGAGTTTTAGTACTTGCTATTGTATCGGATAGAGATTTAATTAATTTTTGTGATTCTTCATTTTCTATAAAAACTAATAAACCTGGATTAGTACAAAATTGCCCAGCACCCATAGTGAGAGAGGTAGTAAAACCGTCTACAATAGATTGAATGTTCTCAAATGCTGACGGTAGTAAAAAAACAGGATTAATACTACTCATCTCAGCATATACGGGAATTGGTTCTTTTCTTGATTGAGCTGTTTTTAAAATTGCTAACCCACCTTTTCTTGAACCTGTGAATCCAATTCCTTTAATTTCTTTATTTGCAACTAACTCTTGGCCTACAATACTACCACTACCAAAAAGTAATGAGAAAGTTCCGTTAGGCATTCCACATTTTTTTATGGCACTTATAATTGCATTTCCTATTAATTCTGACGTTCCTAAGTGTGCAGAATGTCCTTTAACAATAACCGGACAGCCCGCAGCTAAAGCTGAAGCTGTATCGCCACCTGCTACTGAAAATGCTAATGGAAAATTGCTTGCTCCAAAAACAACAATTGGTCCCAACGGTATGTTTGCTAATCTATGGTCTGTTCTAGGTAGTGGCTTACGATCTAACAAAGCGGTGTCAATAGTAGCGTTAGTTGAAAATCCTTTTTTAATATGATTTGCAAACATTCTCAACTGCCCGACAGTTCTACCAGTTTCACCTTTTGCTCTTCCTTCTGGCAAGCCTGACTCTTCTATAAATTTTTTTGTAAGTTGATCACCTAAATTTTCTATTTCATTGGCTATCTCTTCTAAAAATTCTGCTCTTTTTTTAAAGGAAGTATTTCTATAACTGTCAAAAGCAGTTTTAGCTAACAGGCATGCTTCCTTAACTTGATTTTTGTTTGCACCTTTAGATCCTGGCTCTATTTGTTGATTTGTTACTGGATTAGTACTTTTTATAAAGGCTTCGGTACCTGATTGATTTGAGTTACCTATAATTTGATTGCCATTTAATTTAATCATATTTAAAGCTATCATATAAATTAATTATTGTGTTAAATTTTTTCAATTTTGCTCATCTCAGTCTTAATAAAAAGTAGACCAAAAATTATAACTAAAAAAATACCTATTAATTTTTTGTCACTTATAGCTATATTGAATATAAAATAGTTGAATATAGCACCCCAAATTATTTGGCTATATTGAAAGTTTGAAACAAAAGATAAGTTGGATAGTTGAATAGAATAAATAATTAAAAGATGTGAGAGAAAACCAAAAAACCCTATGAGCACCAAGCCTACCCAATAAATAGGTTGAGTTATAGGAGTCCATTGAACTAACGAATAAATAGTAAAGAGTAAAGTGCCTAGTAAAGCTGTGTAAAACACAGCTGTAAAAGGTTCTTTATCTTTTGATAATAATTTTGTTAAAAATTGATACGCTGCATATGCTAGACCTGCAATCAATGGCATAAAAGTGTAGACTGTAAAAGTAAATTTTTCTGGCTCGAGTGCATAAAAAATAGAAACAAAGCTTAAGATTGTTAACAACCATCCAGTCTTACTAAGATTGTCCTT
>MDTF01010470.1_pt1 | contig 16187 bp, 11 predicted proteins | sample 811191 | NCBI WGS metagenome assembly MDTF01 (sample SAMN05326649, study PRJNA326480) | marine metagenome | isolation source: seawater | place: Southern Ocean | collected 2011 | reverse complement strand
TCGGAGACAGCAAGTATCTTTTATTTAATTTAGATCCTAAGGTTTCAGTAGAAGATATTTCTATAGGGAAAAGAGAAATTACCGCGGTTTTGTGCCATGAAAATGGTGGGAAAATATTTGTGCTTCTTAAGGGCGTTGAAGGTCCAGAGTTAATTGATGGATATTTTGGGGAAGGGTTTGGACGTCCAATAGCCAACAAGATACTGAGAGTTAGTATGCCGTCATATTCAGCGAAAACGGTATTCTCGTGGTGATCAATCATAAGACTAATAAAAAGAAGATGGATATCTTGGCCGTTATTTTAGACGTTGGATTAACGGTGGACAATTCAGCTGTATTCCAATCACAAGTGATTGACCAGCTTGTTGCATTGAAAGAAATGGGCTATCAGGTTGGTCTTTTGTGTGTCTATTCAGATAAAGACATCTTTTTAGATGGTGTTTGTAAGCAACTGGAGAATCACGGTATACAATTATTTTACGATGAAGATAGAGGGCTGATTAGAAATTTTATTGCAATGGCCATTAAGTTAAGAGTGCTTAAGAAAAATATGGATATCTCGAATGGCTATGCTCGAGGTCTATGGGGAGCACTACTTATGATCATATCTGACCCTATCAACCCTGTCTCCTATCTTTATGATATCAGAGGGGATTTGCTGGATGAAACCAAAGCTGTCGGGACTAACTTTTTTAAAGCTAAGTTATACATATTTTTGGAAAAAATAGCTATTGCTTGCTCCACTCACGTTTCTGTCGTTTCAAGCGTTTTAGAAAAAATTATTAAAAAAAGAATGTGGAAAAATAAAAATATTTCTATCATTCCCAGTTGTATTGATTATTGTAAATTTGGAGCAGAGGAAGAGGAAATTTTACTCAAAAGAGAAAAGCTAGGCTTTTCGCAAGGGGAGATAGTCCTTCTGTATTCAGGCGGCCTAAGTCATTATCAAAAGGTGCCAGAAATGCTTGAGTTATGGTTAAGACTCCATAATGATTGCAATAATATTAGATTTATTTTACTTACAAATTCTGACCCACATTCACTCCCTTCTGATGTTGTTGGATTAGATCAATTTGGTTCAGCTCTCCAGATATACAATCTACCAAGATCTGAGGTTTTCTCTATGCTGTGTATTGCTGATGTGGCCTTTCTTTTAAGGGACGATAGAGATCTTAATAAGGCGGCATCACCAGTTAAATTTGCAGAGTATATTGCATCGGGACTTGCTGTTATCGGCTCACCAAATACTGGGGATACCAGTAATCATATTGAAGAAAATAAGCTAGGAATGTTGATTTCTCCAAATGATTTATACGATAAATATGATCAGTTACTAGCATTTATCAAATCATTTAAAGATGACAAAAAATCATATTCAGTTAGATCTAAGAACCTAGCAGAGAATAATTATGATTGGCAATCTCATCGAGAAACTTTTATTGAAATTTATGGATTACCGAATTTAATAGACGGAGAGTGCTAATTCTATGTGCGGTTTAACAGGATTTATTCACAGCTCTAATGGGGAGCATAGAAAACCAGAGCTGGAGAGGGTTATTGAAAAAATGACTTCAACATTGGCGCTAAGAGGGCCTGATAGCAAAGGTATTTTTATCGACAAAAAAATTGCGCTTGGTCATCGAAGACTCAAAATAATTGATCTCTCAGACAATGGTTCACAGCCCATGCAGGTTCGCGAAAATGGCCCTGTCATTGCCTACAATGGCGAGGTCTATAATTTCCAATTGTTAAAAAATGAACTATTGTTACTTGGTCATAGCTTTAGAGGCAATTCTGATACTGAAGTAATATTACATGTTTATGATGAATGGGGATTTGACGGGCTTAAACGATTAGAAGGGATTTTTGCCTATGCATTGTGGGACCCGTCAATAGACAGACTAATGCTAATGAGAGATAGGCTAGGAGTTAAACCTATTTTTTATGCCGATTCATCTATGGGATTGGTTTTTGGATCTGAAATCAAATCATTGTTGGCCGCTGGGGGGGTAGACACCTCTTTAAATGACCAGGCTTTTTCAGAATATTTGTGGTACGGAAATACTTACGAAGACAGAAGTTTTTACAATGGTGTTAAGGCCCTTCTTCCAGGGCAATGCCTTATAGTTGATGGAAATAATCGACGCCTCGTGTATTGGTGGAAAATAGAAGAGTGGCTTGAGAGCCCCCTAGGGACATCGAACAAAGACGACGCAACGGATATGGTTAAGCAAGCGTTGGATGCCTCAGTTAAAAGGCAGCTTGTTGCAGATGTTCCAATTGGCATCTTCTTAAGTGGAGGAGTCGATTCATCGGCAATAGCGGCGTCAGCCAAGCAGTCTAGGTTAAACGACATAAATAGTTATTCTGCCTCTTTTGATTTTGACAAAGGCATAGATGAATCGGAAAAGGCCTTGTTGGTAGCAACACACTTAGGACTAAACCATCATCAATTAAAAATTAGTGGTTCAAATATATCTGAAGTGATGCTTCTTTTAGCTAAAGCCCATGATGAACCATTTGCCGATGCGGCGAATATACCCTTATATCTTATGTGCAAAGAATTAGATCCTGCGGTTAAAGTTGTATTGCAAGGTGATGGCGGGGATGAATTATTCGCAGGTTATAGGCGATACCAGATTTTAAACAATGCCAAATATTTTAAGTTTCTTCCCCCATATCTATCCTCTATTTTCAGAAAGGCTGGCAAACAAGGTTATAGAGCGTCTCGCATGTATGATGCAATAACAAATCCGGATCCAGCTATGAGGATGGGAATGCTTTTAACGGTAGAAACTCTCCGTAACAATCCGAATACATTGCTGACTGAAGACAAGCGGCATGAACTTGATTTGTCGACAGATCCATTTTTAGCATATAGACACGCAGCCGATAGATTTAAAGTGAAGGACCCGATACAACAGATGCTACTAACTGACCTAACGGTTCAGTTGCCATCTCAATTTTTAACTAAAGTGGATAGAGCTACAATGGCAGCAGGAATTGAAGCTAGGGTCCCTCTTTTAGACGAAAACTTACTGAAAATATCTGTAGGCATGCCGACCAAATGGAAAGTTGATAGGAATCAAAATAAAATTATATTGCGTAATTCTCAAAGAGGACGTTTACCGTCTTCAATCCTTGATGGGCCTAAAACAGGTTTTGGTGTGCCATATGAGTTCTGGTTAAGAACGTCTTTATATAAGTTTGCCCAGGACAGACTGCTAAATACTCAATTCACAGAACATTTTAGTTTAAATAAGAGCTTAGTAGAAAAAAAACTCCAAGAACATCGCAGCGGAAAGTTCGAACATGGCTTTCTATTATGGAAATTATTGCAACTATCGCTTTGGATGGAGACTAGAGATTAAAAAAGATAAGGTACTTATAGTTGGCGGTTTTCCATCAAAAGATAGCGAGATATTTGGAGGTATTGTGACCTCTTGTTTAACGTTAATTGGATCGTCTTTCTCGGACAAATTTGAGGTTATTACTGTAGATAGCACTCAAAAAAGTAACCCTATTCCGCACTTTTCTATCAGGTTACTACTTGCAGGGAAGAGAACCCTACTCTATGTTTTAAAGCTACTAATGTACAGGCCCAAGGTCGTAATCTTATTTCCAGCTATTGGCGCGAGTTTGGTTGAAAAGGGTGTGATGTCTTGGGTCGCATTCTTTCTTAGAATTCCAGCTTTCATGTTTCCGAGGGGCGGACCTCTTTTAGATGAGGTTGAAAAATCTAAATTTACAAGAAGTTGGGTTAGATTAGCGTTTGGTGGGGCTAGCAAAGTTTTGTGCCAAGGACCTGCTTGGAAGACATTCGCCATGGAGGTCTTAAACTTTACGGAGGAGAATAGCCCAATAATATATAATTGGACAGCAACTGATAGACTGATAAGTATAGGTAAAAAAAAACTTGAAACCAAAATCTCATATCCGTTAAGCATTCTTTATCTTGGTTGGATTGAAGAAGAAAAAGGTATTTTTGACTTTTTAAATGCGCTCTCGAATCTTGAAAATAGGAATAATTTTAGAGTTTCTATAGCTGGTGGTGGAAGTTGTGTCGACAAAGCAAAAGAAATAGCTAGCACAAAAGGTCTGGACGACGTAGTGCATTTCAATGGCTGGGTTCATGGATTAAAGTTGGAAGAGTTGCTCAGTAATTCAGATATACTAGTATTGCCGTCTTGGGCAGAAGGCTTTCCTAATGCTGTAATTGAGGCAATGGCGGCTGGGCTTGCCGTTATAGTAACGTCGGTTGGGAATATTCCAGATATCCTTACTCATAATTCAGAAGCCTTATTAGTACCCCCAAAAGATGTAGATTCTTTAAGAAGTACAATATCAAGACTTGTCGATGATGAAATTCTAATTCGCTCTCTTGCACTAAAAGGCCATGAGTTCGCTAAAGAGAATTTTGCGATTGAAGAGGCTGTTTCAAAGTTAGAAAAATTAATTTATGCAGTTGCGCACTGAATTTAAAAGGCTTTTAAATGTGTGGTTTAATCGGTTATTCGGGTGATTTTCAAGAGGACAGTCTCAAAGCAGGCTTGTTGGCGATCAACCATCGGGGTCCTGACGATTCAGGGGTTTTCTTCGATAATGTATATAATATTGGTCTCGGTCATAATCGTCTTTCCATTCAGGATTTGTCTCCTCTAGGTCATCAACCAATGTTTAGTGACGATGGAAAAGTAGTGTTAGTGTTTAATGGGGAAATCTATAATTTTAAAGATTTGCGAAAGGAATTAAGTGATAAAGGCTACCAATTTAAAGGCAATTCAGATACTGAAGTGTTGTTAAATCTATACTTAGCAGAAGGCGAAAAAATGCTAGATAGTTTAAATGGCATATTTGCTTTTGCATTCTTTGATTCTAGATCAGAAACGATTTTTATTGCAAGAGATAGGTTTGGAGTGAAACCTTTGTATTTTTCGGAAACTAAAGAAGGTTTTTCTTTTTCAAGCGAAATAAAGGGACTGCGACATCTCGTTCCTGGCGAATCGGACTTGGATCTGGAATCACTTAATCGTTATGCAAGCTTTTTATGGTGCCCCGGAGAGGGTACACCACTAAAAAATATACGAAAATTACTTCCAGGTGAGGCGCTGTCAGTAAAGGCAGGCACAATTATAAGGCGATGGACATGGTTTGCGCTGCCGATTTTTAGAAATGTAAAAGCTAACTTGTCTACGGCGGATGCCATTAAGGGAACGGCCTTTCATCTAAAGCAGGCTGTTGAGAGGCAGCTAGTTTCAGATGTTCCAGTAGGGGCTTTTTTGTCAGGTGGTTTAGATTCAAGTGCTGTCGTGGCAATGGCGAAATTAAGAGACCCAAATATCAGTTGTTTTACCATTGAGACTCTTGGTGGAGTCGATGAAGGCACTACTGACGACTTGCCATATGCGAGACGAGCGGCAGAATTTCTAGATGTAGACCTGAATGTTATTTCTATCGACTCAAAAAAAATAGCAGACGATATTTTTGATATGGTAAGCCAGCTCGATGAGCCATTAGCAGACCCAGCTGCCCTTAATTTACGCTACATCAGTAAACTGGCTAAAGAGCAGGGTATTACTGTGCTGCTGTCAGGTGCTGGCGGAGATGACTTGTTTACCGGTTATAGACGTCATCAGGCTATTGATCTAGAAAAGTATTGGAGATGGATGCCAAAGTCCATACGGCAGAGCGTTGAAACTATAACGTCCATGCTTGACCAAAGAAATACCCATTTCAGAAAAGCGGCAAAATTTTTTAATGGGTCGGCTCTAACCGACGACGAGAGGCTAGCTAATTTTTTTGTTTGGTCAAAAAGGTCCGATTTATTAAAGCTGTTTAGTCCGGAGTTAAAGAATGAGTTTTTTAAAACCGAAGCCGCCTTGCCAATGCTTGATTTTCTGTCCCCTCTATCTTTAGATTCAAAGAATGCACTGGATAAAATGCTTGCTCTAGAGCAAAGATTTTTTTTGACAGATCATAATTTGAACTATACAGATAAGATGTCGATGGCTACGAGCGTAGAAGTTAGGGTCCCATTTCTTGATAACGACTTGGTGGAATTTGCTCAAAAAATTCCTTTGGGGATCAAGCAAAAAAATGGTGTAGGGAAATGGGTTTTGAAGAAGGCTATGGAAGATTATCTGCCAAATGACATTATCTATAGACCCAAAACAGGATTTGGCGCGCCACTAAGGCGTTGGATGCGAGTTGAGTTAAGGGAATTGCTAGGGGATTTGCTTTCAGTTGAAAGCGTCAACAGGCGAGGCTTGTTTAATGCCAATGCAATACAAGAATTAATAACTGCTAATCATGAAGGTAAAGTGGACGCTTCATATACATTGTTCTCAATTCTTTGTATTGAGATTTGGTGTCGGTCTTTTGTTGATTAAATTAGATTTTCCAGATAAGGATGTGTCGATATGAGTAATGATAAAACAAAAGTACATGACTTTTGGAATGATGCGTCGTGTGGTGAAGAGCTCTATTTAGACGGGCGTGATAAAGGAGGGTTTGAAAAACAATCACAGAAGAGATATGAATTAGAGCCATACATCATAGATTTTGCTGAGTTTGAATCATCACAAAATCAAAAAGTTTTAGAGATTGGCGTCGGCTTGGGAGCAGATCATCAAAAATTTATTGAAGCAGGAGCAATAACTTATGGGATTGACCTTACGGAACGCGCAATTGAGAATACAAAAGCTAGGCTGAAATTATTCGGACTTGAGTCATCATTAAGTGTAGGTGATGCTGAAAATTTGCGGTTCGACGATAATAGTTTCGAAGTCGTATATTCTTGGGGAGTCATTCACCATAGCCCAAACACCAAAAAAGCTGTAAATGAAATCTATAGAGTTTTAGAGCCTGGCGGTATAGCTAAAATTATGATTTATCATAAATGGAGCTTAATTGGTTTAATGCTATGGCTTCGTTACGGTCTTCTCCGGTTCAGACCATTTACTAGTCTTGCATTAATTTATTCTAAATATTTAGAAAGTCCAGGCACAAAAGCTTATTCGAAGAGACAAGCGAAAAAATTATTCAATGATTTTTCTACAGTCGAGATTAGAACTGTTTTGACTCATGGCGATTTATTACAATCTGAGGCTGGTCAGAGACATGGAGGAGTTTTAATTGATATAGCTAGAAAGATATGGCCTAGGAAATTAATTCAATCAGCTCTGCCTAACTCAGGTCTGTTCATGCTAATAAAGGTAAGAAAATAACTATGAGACAAATATTTCAATCACTAAAGGACGGAAAGACAACTGTCCAGGATATGCCAAGCCCATACGTTTCGAAAGGGCATCTACTAATTAGATCGAGTACATCACTTGTTTCAGCAGGAACAGAAAGAATGTTAGTCGATTTTGGGAAAGCGAATATTTTACAAAAGGCCAGACAACAACCGGACAAGGTTAAACTTGTTGTTGAAAAAATGGTAACCAATGGGGTAAAGCCAACGCTTGAATCAGTTTTTGCGAAATTGGATGAGCCGATACCCTTAGGATATTGTAATGTTGGGACGGTAATGCAGGTTGGTGCAGGTGAGAGTAATTTTAAAGTTGGAGATAGATTAGTTTCAAATGGGAAGCACGCCGAGATTGTCAGAGTACCTTTTAATCTTTGCGCTAAAATTCCAAGTAATGTTTCTGATGAAGAGGCTGCTTTTACTGTTCTCGGTTCAATAGCGCTTCAGGGCATTAGGTTGGTTGCACCGACCCTTGGGGAAACGATTGTTGTTACAGGATTAGGCTTGGTTGGGTTATTAACCGTGCAATTATTAAGGGCGCATGGGTGCCGAGTGATTGGTATAGATTTTGATGAAACCAAATGTAAACTAGCCAGAGATTTTGGCGCTGAAGTAGTTAACCTATCTAACAAAGAAGACCCCCTTAAGGCCGCTGAAATATTTTCAAGAGGTCGAGGTGTAGATGCGGTAATTATTACAGCATCAACGTCAAGCAGCCAGCCAGTTCATGAAGCCGCGTTAATGTGTAGAAAAAGAGGGCGGATTGTCTTGGTGGGTGTTACAGGTTTAGATCTTTCCAGAGCGGATTTCTATGAAAAAGAGTTAACATTCCAAGTATCTTGCTCTTATGGTCCTGGAAGATATGATCCTAATTATGAAGAAAAAGGTAATGACTACCCGTTTGGTTTTGTCCGCTGGACCGAGCAAAGGAATTTGGAAGCTGTTTTAGATATGATGGCATCCGGAGCGCTAGTTTTAAAGCCTCTAATATCACACACATTTGATATTGAAGATGCTAACGATGCTTACAACTTAATTATAGGCCCTCAAGACTCACTAGGTATATTGTTAAGATATCCTGATTCTGGGGAAAATTCCGCTTCTCAGACTATTAAATTAGATTTTGATTCTAAAAAAGAAATAAAAAATACCAATAAATCTGAGGTAAATGCTAGTTTTATAGGTGCAGGAGGTTATGCATCATCTACCTTAATCCCAGCGTTTAAAAAAGCTAAAGTCACTTTTTCAAGTATCGCATCAAGTGCCGGTGTAAGTGGGACGAGTTTAGGTAAAAAATACGGATTTAAGGAATCAACGACTGATACTAAACATTTATTTACAGATAAGAATACTAATACGATTGTAATTACCACCCGACATAACTCGCATGCAAATTATGTTTTAGAGGGCATAAAAGCGGGTAAGAATATTTTCGTGGAAAAACCATTGTGTATCACCATTAATGAATTAGATGAAATTGATAAAGCATATTCTTCAGTGTCAAACGATTTAAAACAAAAGCCTATTATCATGGTGGGTTTTAATAGAAGATTTTCGCCACAAATAAAAAAAATGAAACAACTATTAGCTTCGTGCAAAGAGAAAAAATCATTTGTAATGACCATTAATGCGGGATCTATCCCTAAAGATCATTGGACGCAAGATAAAAGTATTGGAGGGGGAAGAATTGTTGGCGAGGCGTGCCATTTTATTGATTTATTAAGATTTTTGTCTGGCTCCCAGATCGCATCTTGGCAGCAAGTATCCATGGAATCTGATACAAACGACACGATTTCAATATCACTTAAGTTTGTTGATGGGTCGATTGGAGTAATTAATTATTTTTCTAATGGTTCAAGCTCAGTATCCAAAGAAAGAGTAGAGGTTTTTGTTGGTAATAAGATACTCCAATTAGATAATTATCGAAAATTATTTGGATTTGGATGGGACGGGTTTAAAAAGTTAAATTTATGGAATCAAGACAAGGGCCAAATTGATTGTGTTTCCGAATTTGTTGATGCTATTGCTGAAAATAAGGGATCCCCAATCGCTTTTGATGAAATTCTTGAAGTTAGTAGAATTGCAATTGAAATAAGTGAGTCAATAAAATGAAAATAATTGATATTATTGCGGGAGCGCGGCCTAATTTTATAAAAATAGCGCCTATTATTAAGAGTATTGAAAAAAGAAAGAAGTCGTCAGATTTCACTATGGATTACAGACTTGTTCATACAGGGCAGCATTATGATAAAAAAATGTCTGGAGATTTTTTTGCTCAGTTAGGCATTCCGCTGCCAGATGTAAATTTAAATGTTGGTTCTGGTACTCAGGCCCAGCAGACCGCAGCAATTATGGTGTCTTATGAGGAACTTTTATTAAAAGAACCAAGTGATTTATGTTTAGTTGTTGGCGATGTCAATTCAACAGCCGCATGTTCAATCGTGGCTCAGAAACTATGTATTCCAGTTGCCCATGTTGAAGCAGGAATTAGAGCCGGGGATTGGTCGATGCCAGAAGAAATTAATAGGATCCTTACAGATTCGATTACGAATTATTTTTTTACGACCAGTAAATATGCAAATGAAAATTTAAAAAAAATAGGGGTAAGTGATAAAGATATTTTTTTTGTGGGAAACACCATGATAGATACGTTAATAGCAAATATTGATAATTTAAAACCACCTGAGTTCATGTCGGGCAGGAAAGATGATGAATACTTTATTTTGACTCTCCATAGGCCAGCCAATGTAGACGATGTTGAAAATTTAGAAATTGTTATTAATGCAATTGGGGAGGCGACTAGAGGCATAGACGTTATCTTTCCTGTTCATCCAAGAACATTGAAGACCATTAAATTAATTGACAAAGTTCCAAAGAATTTTATTTTTGTCGACCCTTTGCCCTATCTTGAATTTAATTTTTTAGTAAAAAATTCAAAGGCAGTCATTACTGACTCAGGGGGTATTACCGAAGAAGCTACCGTGATGAATGTACCCTGCCTAACTTTGAGAGATTCCACTGAAAGGCCAGAAACTGTAATTGAAGGAACGAATGTATTAGTCGGGACAAATCCAGATAATATAAAACCAATTTTAGATAAATTATTTGCCGGCGAATGGAAAAAAGGTACTGTTCCAGAATTATGGGATGGCAAAACTAGCGATAGAATAGTTGGTATTTTAGAGGGTCTTGTTTGAACATATATGGCCGAACATTGTTATATTTAAATACGATAAGGTATTTGAAATTTTCACAAATAATCTATCGACTTATTGCTAGGGTACCGCGACCATTTAAAACGTTAGATAGCCTGCCGATCCCTGATATTAGATTAAATACGAATCTGATTTTGGATATGGACGAAAACCCAAAATATATTGTTGATAAGAATAGTTTTAATTTTCTAAATCATACAATGGAAAGTGAGCCGATAAAACTTTGGAATAACAATGAATTGCCAAAATTGTGGCTATATAACCTACACTATTTTAATGACCTTAAAAGTGTCGATTCGAAAGAAAGGCAAGAATTACTTCAGAGTTTAATATTATCTTGGATTGATCAAAACCCTCCTGGTCATGGTGTGGGATGGGAGTCATACCCTTTATCAATAAGAATAGTTAATCTTGTCAAATGGCAGTCAGCACAAGATGTTGTTAATAAGAAAGTGATTTCTTCATTAGTTCTTCAAATTAGATATTTGGAATCTAATATTGAGTATCACCTAAAAGGCAATCATTTATTTTCCAATGCCAAAGCTTTGGTATTCGCAGGATATTTTTTCGAGGGTCCGGAGGCCTCTAAATGGTTGAAAAAAGGAATGAAAATTTTATGTCTAGAAGTGAAAGAGCAAATTTTAAAGGATGGTGGTCATTACGAAAGGAGTCCTATGTATCATGCCCTTGCTCTAGAGGACATGCTAGATCTTGAAAATTTAATTATTTCCAAGCCAGATATCTTTAAGCATTATGAAGAACATGTAGGGCTCTGGCCAAAAATTATCGATAAGATGGTGTTTTGGCTAAACGCGATGACTCATCCAGATGGGAATATTTCATTTTTCAATGATGCTGCGTTTGGTATTGCAGCTTCTACTAATGAGCTTAATTCTTATGCAGAGAGACTTGGCCATATAACAAATGAAGGCCTTAACGATTTAATATATCTAGAAGAAAGTGGTTATATTAGAATAACCAAGGGTCCTATTACTTTGTTAATTGATGTCGCGCCCGTTGGCCCAGATTATATTCCTGCGCATGCTCATGCCGATTCTTTAAGTTATGAATTCTCCCTAAATCAACAGAGAATTGTTGTTAATTCGGGGACATCACATTACTACCAAGGCAGTGCTCGGGATTTTGAAAGAGGAACATCGGCGCACTCTACAGTAGAGGTAGACTCCCAGAATTCAACTGAAGTCTGGCACAGCTTTAGAGTAGCAAGGAGAGCTAAAGTATGCGAAGTACTAATTGATGAAGATAGTCATCGCGTGATTATTTCTGCTAAACATGATGGATACCTTAGACTCAAGAAAAAATGTATGCATAAAAGGACATGGATTATTGATGCAGTCTCATTAGAAATCACAGATGACATTCAAGGAGGGTTTTCGAGCGCGGTGTCTCGTCATTATCTGCATCCGGCAATACAAAGATCTCATCAAAAAATTAACGACAAAAAGGTTATTTTGGATAACCTAAGTATTGAGAGCCGTAGTCATGATGTTTATCAAGTACCTACACATTGGTTTCCAGAGTTTGGGCTATCAATTCCTAATACCTGTATAGAGATGAGTATGCATTCGAATAGCTCAGCGCCAAAATTCCAGCTAAAGTTTTTAATCACTAAAATTTCGTAACATTGCCCATAGCTTTTGGGCCAAAGGAGTTAATATCATTACGCTCATTTCTTCGTACGCCTTTCCCTCAAATAACGCTACAGCGAATAGAGTAAATTTTATGGTTAACGCCATAATGAAAGATAAAGCCAATCCAAGAATACAGGTTATTGCTGCTCCATCTGATAATACATCACAAAATGAATCTTCGAGCGATATACAAATAGATTCCATTAAAATCACAAAATCACAAAATTTGATTTTAAGAGCGTTAAAGGAGTTCTTACTTTCTGTGAAGATTGCATTGGCCATTGATTCGAATAGCTCTTTTCAGGTGTATACAATTCCTTCCCCTATCATCTTATTGGCAACTTATTTTAGGAAAAATAAGAATTTCGGGATAGATGTACGTGACTGCTCTTGGGATTACATAGATCAAAAAGGCTTCCTTGGTAGTCTAGCCGCAAAGATATTAAAGTTTATACTGAGGCCTATTTTCAAGAGGGCAAGTTTCATATCGTGTACAAACCACTTTGAGTCTTCATCAATACTTAGAAATTTTAATAGAGATGCTATTATTATTCCCAACGGTATAGAAGAGAGTAAATATAAAAAGTTAATTGAAATATCTGATAAAAATTTCGACAATAAATCTCCAACAAAAATACTATATGCGGGCAACATCGGTTATGCGCAGTCTTTGATGACCTTAGTAAAAACCTCTAAAGATCTAAATTCCTTTCATTTTGAATTAGTAGGAGAGGGTTCTCAAAAGAATCAAATCAAGGAACATATCCGTGTTAATGGAATAAGCAATGTAATTCTTACTCCGGCTATTCAATGGTCCAAATTGGCAGGAAAGTATGTAGAGGCTGATATTCTGTATGCTCAAATAACGTCAGATTACGCATCCGCAATACCAACTAAAATTTTTGAGTACTTGGCTACTGGAAGAAAAGTGGTTTTAGGTCTTCCGGACGGCCCTGCGAAGTCAATATTTAGCGCTTTTTCAGGTGTGTTTATTCATCAACCTGATGATGTTGAGGATTGTAAGTCAGCGTTAAATACGGCAAAAAAAAGCTCTCAGCCAGATAGAATATACAATAATGTATTATTAAGGGAATACGTTCGTGAAAATTTCAATGGTATTTTTACAGAAATGATTGGAAAATCAAGTTAGACATTTAGTGGTTAATAATTTCCTGTTAAGCATTTAGACTTGCATACACTAACTATCAGACATTATATTAATGAAAGTATTTTTAAGTAACAAAACACCCGAATCGATTAAAAGACTTTATAGGAATCTTGTTAGAAACGTTCCTGTAAAAATATCCCTTGGAAAGAAGTACTGGGCAATAAGAGATTATATAGAATCAAAGGACTTTCTCTCTAAGGCAGAGTTGGAAGTACTGCAGCTTCAAAAAATAAAAGAGATGGTTGCCTATGCTTATACCAATGTCCCAGGATATTATCAAATTTATAGTGAAGCTAGACTATCTGCTGAGGATATAAGGAGTTTGGATGATTTTACAAATTTCCCGATTGTTACTAAGGAGCTTATTAGAGATAATCTTAAAGATTTTACATCAAGAAATTTAGGTCTCTTTAACAAAGAATATGCGGCCACTGGAGGTTCGAGTGGAATCCCATTTGCGTTTTTTAGGAGCAGGCTAAATAATTATAGTGAACCTGCATATATACATTCAGGATGGGTAAGGTCAGGTTGGGAAGTTGATAATCTAAGTGTAGTTCTTAGGGGTGCGTATATAGGATCGAAAGAAGATTTTCACTACTTCAATCCAAGTACTAAAGAATTAGCTCTGTCTACTTATTATCTTACAACGGAAACATACAAAAATTATAAAGAAAAGGTTCTGTCCGATGATTTTAGGTATCTTCAAGCATATCCCTCTTCGGCGTCTATTTTAGCAGATCTAATTATAGAGAATGGTGATCATGGTGATTTTCCGTTTGAGATAATCTTTCTGGGCTCAGAAAATATCTATGATTTTCAACTTAAAAAGATTAAAGAAGCTTTCCCTAAGTCTAAAATAAATCATTGGTATGGTCATTCTGAGCAAGCAATTCTTGCCCAAGTATGTGAATTTTCAGACATTTATCATGTGTCACCTACCTATGGCTATACCGAAATAATAGACTCTAATTTTAATGAGGTTAAGCAAGGGACTTCTGGTCAACTTTTAGGCACATCTTTTTATAATTTTGCTACTCCTTTCATAAGATACCTTACCGATGATATTGGAGTTAAAGGAGGTGATGGTTGTGATAAGTGTGGCAGGCAACATTTATTAATAAGTAATTTAGAAGGAAGAAAACAAGAAATAATTATTAGCAAGTCTGGGAGATATATTCCCATGGCGGCTATTAATATGCATAGTAATGTTTTTAATAATGTTAAACAGTTTCAATTTTTTCAAGAGAAAGCTGGGGTGGTGACATTAAATATAATTCCAAAAATAAAGTTTGAAACAAACGATCAAGTCAAAATTATGAAAGCAATCCAAGAGAAGTTAGGAGATGGCTTTGATTTAACTGTTAAGTTAGTCAGTGAAATTGAAAAAACCACTCAAGGTAAATATCGATTTTTAGTACAGAAATTAAATTTAACATATGGTGATTAAACTAGCTTTTAAGGTAATCTAGCATGCATTCAGACGGTACAAATAATACTCTTTTGGTTGGCCCTTATCCTCCTCCGTTTGGCGGAGTGTCGAGTCATCTATATGAATTGAATAATAGTTTCAGGAACAGCAAATATAACTTTTACATCCTTCAATTTGATTCTTTTTCTGAAAATTCACAAAGAGATGGGATCACGATATATAAAAGAGCAACAAATCTAAGATTCAAGCTTTTACTTAAATTGATAACAAGACTTGATAAGTTAGTTTATGCAGCGAAATTTTTACTGAGTAACGTTTTGAATTCGCCATTTCTTTATTTGGGAAGTTTTGTAAAGGCCTTACATGTAATTGAATTGATTGATAAGCATGATATTGAAAGAGTTATTGTGTATACAACTAGAATTGGAGCATTAATACCTTTTGTAAAACTATATAGACCAAACGTGAAGATTTATTATTGTATATTCGCTGATCCTTACAAAAATCCTGAATTTTATCGACAACACAAATCTTGGTATAAAAGAGCAGTTGAAAATTCGACAAAAGTATTCTCTTCAAGTTGCTATTGCGCAGATTCATACGGAAATTTTACAAAAAATGTAAGTCCTTCTGTAATATATGTTGGCGTAGATCTAGAGCGCTTTCATCAGATGGATCCAATTATTGCTAGACGTAAATTATTACTCAAAGAGAAGCCCACAATTCTTTTTTTAGGAAGAATGGAGCCAGAAATGGGGGCCGGAAATGCTTTGGAAATTGCTAAAATAATTTTTTCAAAAGGAATTGATGTAAATTTTGTAATTGCAGGTGCGCAAGGAACATTAACAGAATCTATAATTGAATCTTCACTGCAGTTTGGTGGGAAATTATTGGTTAAATCAAATGTTTCAAAAGAGGATCTCCCATATTATTATGGTGCTTCGACAATCTCTATTGCCCCTACGCTTGGAGTACATGCTTGTATGGGGGTTTCCATTAAAGAGGCTATGGCCAGTGGTAGGCCAGTAATAGCGTCAGACTCTGGAGGTATTCCCGAGGCAATTAGAGATGGTATAGACGGCTATGTATTGCCATTGAAAGCTGGTGATATCGATAATGATATGTATGCATCTAGAATAATTGAACTTTTAGCAAGCAACAAAGATATTGTAGATTTTGGAGCGAACGCAAGAAAAAGATGCGAGGAAATCTTTAGTGTGGATGCGGCTGCAGAGAAATATTTAAAATTATTTGAAAACACATAGATGTTAATTTATCAATATTGATTAAACTCAGTATTCAATGGGTAAGCCATCGGCAACATTAATAATTGTGAATAAAAGAAATGATAGAGTGATATTGCCTCTATTGTAAGTATATTATTAATGCATTTTTAACCTATTAAGGTTTGTATATGAAAATATTAGTTACTGGAGCGGCGGGTTTTATAGGGATGCATGTGTGCAAATCT
>MDTF01012760.1_pt1 | contig 16193 bp, 15 predicted proteins | sample 811191 | NCBI WGS metagenome assembly MDTF01 (sample SAMN05326649, study PRJNA326480) | marine metagenome | isolation source: seawater | place: Southern Ocean | collected 2011 | reverse complement strand
TTGGCGATTTTTTGCCTTTTCCCATTTTTATATTTGTCTATCTATATTTTCTGACAAGTAAGCTTCAATTATATCTTTTTCCTTAAAATCAATAAAATCTTTTAAACTAATTCCACACTCTACTCCATTTTTAACTTCCTTAACTTGATTCTTCTCTCTAAAAATACTTAGAATTTCCCCGGTATACACGACCGCGCCATCACGTATTAATCTAGCTTTTGCTTTACTTGTAATCTCACCGTCAGTTACCTTTGAACCTGCAATTTTTCCTGCATCAGAAACCTTAAATACTTTTAAAATTTCTGCCGTACCAATAACCGTCTCTTTTACCTCTGGTTCTAATAAACCAGAAAGTCCTTTTTCTATATGTTCTAGTATTTCATAAATAATATTAAAATATTTAATCTCTACGTGTTGTTGCTCAGCTAACTTCTTAGCTTGATTGTTTGGTTTAACATTAAAACCTATTAAAAGCGCATTTGAAGCTTTCGCTAAAGAAACATCTGATTCATTAATCATGCCTATATCAGATAAAATAATATTTGCTTTTACTTCAGGATGTTCAATATTGTTTATTGCACTTTTAAGTGCTTCACTTGATCCCTGAACATCTGATTTAATAATTATATTTAGTTCTTCTTTATTGTTCTGGTTTTCGAATATTGATGTTTTATCTTTAACAACTTTTTTAATATTGGTTGATCCACTTTTATTAAATTCAGCTATTTCTTTTGCCTTTTCTTCATTTTCTGTAACTATAAATTCAGCTCCAGCAAAAGCGGACTCATTCATTCCAAGTATCTCTACGGGCATTGAAGGAAAAGCCTCATCTATTATTTTACCTTCATGGTTAATCATCGCTCTAATTTTCCCATATGTGTTTCCACAAACAAAATAATCTGCTTTTTTTAATAATCCGTTAGTTATTAATATTGTTGAAACTGGTCCTTTACCTTTATCTATTTTAGATTCTATAACTACACCAGTTGCAGATCCGCTAAAAGATGCTGAGAGATCTAATATTTCAGATTGTAGTAAAATACTTTCTTTTAGCTTATCTAAGTTCGTTTTTTTTATAGCTGAGACCTCAACAAACAAAGTGTCGCCACTAAAATCTTCCGCAATAAGTTCATATTTCATTAGATCATTTTTTATTTTAGTTATATTTTTGTCTGGTAAATCACATTTATTAATAGCGACTATAATTGGAACTTTTGCTGCTTTAGAGTGTTGTATTGCTTCTATTGTTTGTGGCATAATTCCATCGTTAGCCGCAACAACTAAAACAACAACGTCAGTTATTTTTGATCCTCTAGCTCGCATTTCTGTAAATGCTGCGTGACCTGGCGTGTCAATAAAAGTTATAATTTCGTTCTCTCCTGTTTTAACCTGGTAAGCCCCGATATGCTGAGTTATTCCTCCGTGTTCCCCAGATACTACATCGGCATCTCTTAGCGCGTCCAATAAGGAGGTTTTACCGTGATCAACATGGCCCATGATTGTTACAACAGGGGGTCTATTTTCAATTTTTCCTTCTAATTGATTTTTCTTTTTCTTTATTTCTAAACTAGGAGAGCTTTCAACTATAGGGGTATGGCCAAATTCTTTAACTATGTATTCGGCAGTGTCTTTATCTATAACATGATTTATTGTAGCTACAACTTTCATATTAAATAAAAACTTTATTACATCAGCAGATCTTTCTGCCATTCGATTAGAAAGCTCTTGAATGGTAATCTGCTCAGGAATATTTACATCTTTAATTACTTTTTTTATTTCTTTTTTATCGTCAGAATTATCTGTTCTTTTGTCTTTTAATCTTGATCTTTTCACTGAGGCTAAACTTCTTTGCTTAATTTCTATTTCCTCAACATTCATAGCTCTTGAAACGGTAAGTTTAAAATCTCTTTTAGCAGAAAGAGGGTCAAGTTTTAATTTAGTTTTTGAAGGCCCTTTTTCATCTTTTTTGACAAAGTTTTTTGTTGCCTGTTGTTCAACAAATTTTCTTACTACATTCTTTTTTATTGTTGTTGGTTTTTTAAACGTGCTAGATCCAGGACTAGGCTTATTATCCCTTGCAGATCTAAAAGGAACTTTTTTTTCTATAGAAAAGGTTTTTTTTCCGTCGCTAGAAAGAGATGAAAGATCAATCTTTTTTGATACGCCGGTAGAAATTGTTAAGGTTTTTTTTTTATTCTTTTCGTCTTCCATGAATATTTTATTTAAATGCTATCTCCCTTGCGGCCATGATCAATTGATCAGCTTCTTCTCTTGAAAGAGAAAATTCTTCTAAATACCCATCGATTCTAACTTTTTTTCCTTTTATTTCATCAAATCCACCAATCAATTCATCAGAAGAAAGGTCGGCAAAATCACTTAAAGTTTTAATGTTTCTTTGACCAAGTAGAACTAGCATTCCTTGTGTTATGCCTTTTAAGTTGGCTAGTGCGTCTTCCATGCCTAATTCTTTTAGTCTTTTAGAAATTTCTTCTTTTTCTTTAACTAAATTTTCTTTTGATCTATTAATTAATTCATTAGCAGTTCCTTCGTCTATACCTTCAATTTTAGTTATATCATCTGGTGTGGATTGAGATATTTCTTCGATACTTTGCATACCTTCTGATACTAATAGTTGACCTAAGGTTTCGTCTACCTCTAAACTTTTTACTAAATTTTCTGTTTTTTCTTTAAATTCAGCCTGTCTTCTTTCAGAATCTTCTTGGTCCGTTAAAATATCTATTTCAAAGTTAGTAAGCTTGGATGCTAGTCTTACATTTTGACCTCTTCTACCAATTGCTTTACTTAAGTTTTCTTCAGTTAAAATTACATCAATTCTTTTATTGTCTTTATCAATTAATACTTTTTGTATTTCAGCTGGAGATAAAGATTCTGCTATTAATGTTGGGAGATCCTCTGTCCATTTTATAATATCAATTTTTTCACCATGTAGTTCGTTCACTATAGTTTGAACTCTACTTCCTCTCATACCTACACATGCACCTACTGGGTCAATTGAACCCTCACTGGAAAATACACAAATCTTGGCTCTGCTGCCAGGATCTCTAGCTACAGCTTTTATTTCTATAATTCCTTCGTAAATTTCAGGAACTTCTTGAAAAAATAGTTTAGCTAAAAATTGTGGATGTGCTCGTGATAAAAATATTTGATGTCCTTTCAATTCTTTTTTAACTTCATAGCAATATGCTTTTACTCTATCGCCTGTTTTTAATATTTCTCTGGGAATAAGTTCATCTTTTTTTATAACTCCTTCTGCTTTACCTAAGTCTACTATAACATTTCCATACTCTAATCTTTTTATGATACCACTTAAAATTTGACCTTGTTTTTCAATAAAATCCTCGTACTGTCTATTTTTTTCAGCTTCCTTAACTCTTAAGCTAATAACTTGTTTAGCACTCTGAGCTGCTATTCTACCAAAATCTATTTGTGGTAAATTTTCAAAAATTTGATCACCAATTTTTAGTTCTGCATTTTTTTTGTCTACAGACTTTGCATCAATTAAAGTTATTTCCTTACTAGAGTCATCAACTGTTTCAACTATATCGAGAACTTTTTGGATTTTAATTTCTCCTGTTAAACGATCAATGAGAACGCGTATATTATTTTCTGTTCCAAATTTTGTTAAAGCCGCTTTTTGTATAGCGCTTTCCATAGATTCTAGAACGATTTCTTTATCTATAGACTTTTCATTTGCAACAGCTTCTACTATTCTTAATAATTCTACTTTGTCTAATCCTCTATTTAACATTTTTTCCTTTTTAGTTTTTTGCAAAAAAAAATGGGCTAAAGCCCATTTCGTAAACATCTAATTATTTAACTCTATTTAATGAAAATTTAAGGCTTTTTCAAGGTTACTTTTTAAAGATACCAATTTTATCAGTTTTTTCCCAAGAAAATTGACCTTTGCTATTAGGCTTTCTTCCAAAATGACCGTAGGCAGAGGAAACTTCATAAATAGGCTTGTTTAAATCAAGTAGTTCTCTGATCCCTCTTGGTGATAAATCAAAATTATTTTCTATTTTATTTTTTACATCTTCATTTTTTTCTGAATCTGATTCTGATAATTTAACATAAATAGAAAGTGGTTTTGATACTCCTATAGCGTAAGCCAGTTGAATTAAACATTTGTCCGAAATTCCAGCAGCAACAATGTTTTTTGCTAAATATCTCGAAACGTAAGCAGCAGAACGGTCAACTTTTGTAGGATCTTTTCCAGAAAATGCTCCTCCTCCATGTGGTGCCGCACCACCATAAGTATCAACAATAATTTTTCTACCTGTTAAACCGGTATCTCCATCTGGTCCACCTATTACAAACTGTCCTGTTGGATTAATGTAAATTTCTTCATCTTTTAATTCTTTTAAAAGATTTTCCGGTATAGATCTCTTAATATAAGGATAAACAAGTTCTCTCACCTTTTTTTGATTTATATCTTTAGAATGTTGTGTAGAAACAACAATAGAAGTTACTTTTGTTGGCTTACCGTCTTCATAGTGCATACTAACTTGACTTTTTGAGTCAGGTTCAATTTCTTTTAACAGACCTTTTTTTCTGTCTTCTGCCATTAATCTTAATATCTTATGGGAAAAATGTATCGGAGCTGGCATTAAATCTTCTGTTTCATTACAAGCATATCCAAACATGATGCCCTGATCTCCAGCACCTTCATCTTTGTTCTCTTTGGAATCAACCCCCATTGCAATATCTGACGATTGCGAATGTAAATGTAATTCAATTTTTGTTTGATCTCTCCAACTAAAACCATTTTGATCGTATCCTATGTCTTTAATGCAATCTCTTACCTTTTGGGTTAATTCATCGGGTTTAATTTCTGGGGCTCTAATTTCTCCTGCTAAAATAACTTTGTTAGTTGTGGCTAAAGTCTCACAAGCAACTCTGGCGTATGGATCTTTTGATAAATATGAATCAACAACCATATCTGAAATTCTATCACAGACTTTATCTGGATGACCTTCAGAGACTGATTCACTTGTAAATATGTAACTATTTGTTTTCATTTTTTTTAAAAATTAAAAAGATAAAAACACATGTAAATAAAAGTGCAAAAAAGATCAAATCAATTTTATATTTTATTTGCGCACTGTTTATAAATGGAACATTTAGCTCTATAACACCTGTTTCATTTGGTTTTAAAAAACTTTTAACTACACCTTTGTTGTCAATAAAAGCACTAAAACCCTTATTGGCCGATCTTAGTAAAAAATTATTACTTTCTATTGACCTAAAAATTGCTTTCGCAAAATGTTGACTCGGTCCTATTGTGTCTCCAAACCACGCATCCTCTGAAATATTTACAATTAGATTGCTTTGTTTTTGAGTCAGTTCTGGAAAAATTACTTCATAACAAATTAAAGATAATAATTTTAATCTTTTTAATGTGAAGATAGGTGAACCCTCTCCCTTTGAAAAAGATCCGTACCCTTCTGTTATTTTTTTAAATCCTAGATTACTTAAAGTATTTTCAAGGGGTAAAAATTCACCGAATGGCACTAGTTTAATTTTATCGTATTTGAATAAAATATCAAACTTGTGGTTTACTATAACCAAACTATTATATGTTTGGGTATTATCTTGGTTTTCACCATCTGTATTGACACCAAAAAGTATTAAATGTTCTTCAGAAAAATTTTGCTCAAATATAGATTTGTATTGTTTGATTTGGTCTAAATTAAAACCAGTAAAAACTCCTTCTGGCCAAACAAAGAGTGTTCTTCTATTCTTTTCAGGTGCACTGTATTTTATTAATTTTGAAATATTTATACTTAATTCTTCAATAGATAAATTATATTTTAGATCAAAACCAGGAGAAATTATTTTGGTAAAAATTGAATTTTCTAAATTTAATTCTGTTTTTTTTAAATATTCATTATTTTTGTTAATTACAAATGATCCATATATTAGATTACTACAAAAAATAACTACTATAAAAATAAGCATTATAAAATTAAATTTTTTTTTAAAAATTAATAAAAGCGGCGTACAATAAATAATAATGCAAATAAAATTAAATGAAAAAAAACCTACAACAGGTAGTGACTGAAGTGTTTCTGGTATCCATGACCAAGTGTAAGCCCATAAATTCCATGGAAACCCTGTTAAAATTTTGGCACGTAAAAAATCCATAAAGGCAAAAGAACTTGAGAATAATAAAATTGATATAAAATTATTCTTTAAAAATGGACCCACAATTAAATTACCTACACCGAAAAAAAGGCCAAGAAAAATTGGTAAGCCAATAAGAGAGATAGGGATTAAAAATTTAAAATTTTCATCAAATGTAAGAGAATTAGAAATCCAGGATGTTCCTGTTAAAAAAAAACCAATACCAAATAAGTATCCTATTAAGAATAAATTTAAGAGATATGGTTTTTTTCTATAGGTATTTTTAGATTTTTTTTTGACGTAAGTTGTAACTAGAAATAAAGCTGGAATAATAAAAAAGTTAACATAATTATAGTTAAAGGGTTGAAAACTTAAAACGGTTAAAGAACCCAATGTGAGTGGAAATAAAAAAACTAAAAAAAACCTACTATTTAAAAAACTAAGAATCATATTATTTGATGGACTTAATTATTTTATTTTCTAATTTTTTCATAATAGAAAAATCTCGATTAGATTTATGACGATGACCCAACAAGTGAGTTAAGCCATGGATCCATATTTGATCAAAAATGATAGAAAAATTTTGATTTTTACTTTCTTTTATAATTTTATTTAAATTTATTATTATGTCACCAAGATAAATACTACTATTATTTTTATTATTTATTAAATTATGTAATATTTTTTTTTCATGAAAAGGGAAAGATAAAATATCAGTAGTTTTATTTTTTTTTCTAAATTTCTTGTTCAACATTTTAATCTTACTATCGCCTGACAATAAGAGAGTAAAGTTGAGTTTATTTTTTTTAAATGTACTAATTTTTCTTTCAGCTTTTTTTAATTTTTTTTTTAAATAAATATTTGGATTATTAATATATTTTTTCCAAACCTTGTTATCAACTATTACATCTACTTCGATCATTAAATTTATTCGTCAGTTTTTTTTTCATATGCTTTAATAATTTTAGATACAAGTGGATGTCTAACTACATCGTTGTGGTCAAATTCTATTACTTTTATTTCTTTTATATTGTTCAATATGTTTTTTGATTTTGCTAATCCAGAATATGATTTGTTAATTAGATCAACTTGTGAAGGGTCCCCATTAACTACTAACTTTGAATTTTCACCAATTCTAGTTAAAAACATTTTTATTTGTGTCTCTGTTGCATTTTGGGCTTCATCTAGAATAGCAAAACAATTTTTTAGAGTTCTACCTCTCATGAATGCTAAAGGAGCAATTTCAATTTCTCCTGTTTCAATTTTTTTATCAATTTTTTCAAAACCGAATAACTCATAAAGTGCATCGTAAAGTGGTCTTAAATATGGATCCACTTTTTCTTTCATGTCGCCTGGGAGGAAGCCAAGTTTCTCACCTGCCTCAACTGCTGGTCTGGACAAGATAACCCGCTCAACTTTTTTTTCCATAAGCATGGTAATAGCAACTGAAACAGCTAAAAAACTTTTACCAGTTCCTGCTGGTCCCAACGCCATGACAATATCGTTTTCACGCAGTGCTTTAATATAATCTGATTGTTTTTGAGATCTTGCTATAACGGATTTTCTAGGTGTCTTAATTAGCTGGGCAAAAGATTGTACATTTGCGTTTTTATCAGAACTTAGATTTTTATTCACAGATAAAATTATATCACTTTTTTCTATACTATTTGTTAAAAGAAATTTATTAATTAAAAACTTTATAGCTCCCTCTACAATAAATAAATTATCTGCACTACCTTTAACTGTAATAGAATTACCCCTAAAAAATAATGTTGTGTCAGTTAACTTTTCAAGCTGAATAAGATTAGCATTAAATTCACCTACAACTGATGAGAGAATGTTGTTATCTAAAATTTGAATAGTAACAGTTTCTTTGTCAATTTTTTTTATTATAATTGTTTGATTTAATTTATTAGTCTCAGACATTAATTAAGCTGCGCAGTTTTTGTTTTCATCATTAAGTATTTTTCCAAATAAACAATTGTGGTTAAAGTTATCAATTTTTACATTATGTAGTTGACCTGTTAAATCATCTTTGCTTTCAACAACAATAGAATTTAGAAACTTATCTCTTCCAAAATACTTATTTTGGTTTCTCATTTTATTTTCAAATAAAACTTCTGTTGATTTATCTAAAAATTTTTCTTTACTTTGCATGTTAATTTTCTTTAACATTTCTTGTAGTTCAATTAATCGTTTTTTTGCTACTTCTTTCTCTACATTAATTAATGTCGATGCTGGTGTTCCAGGTCTTGCACTATAAATGAATGAGTAGGAGTTTATAAATTTTGTTTTTTTTATTAATTCCAACGTCTGTTTAAAATCAGCTTCTGTTTCCCCTGGGTATCCAATAATAAAGTCAGATGAAAACTGAATGTTTGGCTTGACTGTTTTAAGTTTAGAAATTATTTCTGAATACTCTTCTATATTATGTTTACGATTCATCGCTTTTAAAATCTTTGAAGAGCCACTTTGTACCGGTAAATGAAGTACTGGCATTAGTTTTTCACAATCTCTGTGTGCTTCTATTAAATCTTTTGTGACATCTTTAGGGTGAGAGGTTGTGTATCTAATTCTTTTTAATTCTTTTATGCTGTTCAGATTGAATATTAGGTCAGATAGACGATATGTTTTATTTTTATTTTTATAATGATAAGCATTTACATTTTGACCTAGCAAGGTAATTTCTCTTGCTCCGTTAGCTATTAATTGTTTTGCTTCGATAATAATTTCATCAAATGATCTCGAGTATTCAGGTCCTCTTGTATATGGAACAACACAAAAATGACAAAATTTATCACAACCTTCCTGTATTGTTAAAAATGCTGATACTTTGGTATTTGAATTTTTGACTAAATTTAAACTGTCAAATTTTTCTATAACTTCAAAATCAGTACTGTTAATTTTGGATTGATTATTTTCTACTGCTTTTATTATACTAGGTATCTGATGGTAGGATTGAGGCCCTACAATACCGTCTATGTATTTTTCACGATTTAACATTTCTTGATTCTCGGCTTGTGCTACGCAACCTGTAACTAGTAACATTGGTTTCTTCTTATTTCTAAAATCTTTTTTTAACCTTCCTATGTCATGATAGACTTTATCTGTTGCTTTTTCTCTAATGTGGCAAGTGTTTAAAATATAACAATCTGCTTCTGTGGGAATATCAGTTTTTATATAGCCCATAGGTTTTAATAAATCTAAAATACGACTGCTATCATACTCATTCATTTGACAACCAAATGTTTTAATGAATATTTTTTTAGACAAATTATTTTTTTATTTTAGAACCGTATAGTTCTAGTTTGTGATCAACTAATTTATAACCTAACTTTTCAGCAACTTTATTTTGTAAAATCTCTATATCTTTATCAACAAATTCAATTATCTCTCCACTGTTTATGTCTATTAGATGATCGTGATGTTCTTCTGGAGCTTCTTCATATCTTGCTTTGCCTCCTTTAAAATCGTGCTTGTCTAGTATCCCAGATTCTTCGAATAATTTAACGGTTCTATATACCGTGGCTATACTTATTTTTTTATCTACTTTGTTAACTCTTTTATGTAATTCATCTACATCAGGATGATCACTCGAATTAGACATAACTTTTGCTATCACTTTTCTTTGATCTGTTAGTCTAACGTCTTTTGCCTTACATTTTTCTTCGATGTTATTCATATAATAATTTAACTTAGCTTAAATATAGTGGTTTAATCAATTTATTTTCGACTAACTTATTTTTTATTAATAAATCAATATTTTTAAGGTTAAATTCGGCGATTCTTATTTTTCTAGGGTTTATATTTTTAATTATTTCATCATTTTTAATCTCGTCTGGAACAATAAATAAGGTCTCTTTTCTCTCTTCTTCGTTAAAATTAATTTTTTTAGGAGCTGTAAAATGATAATTTATTTGAAGAGTTCCATTACAATAATAATAAAAATTATTTGTTTTTTGAATTGAAACTATTTCCTTTTTTTCTATTAAATATGGCGCTGCGTAAAGTAAAAAATTATTATAACTGTAAATATTTATTTTTTTAACTATTTGTATTCCTTTCGCCACTGCTAAAGATATCCTAACACCTGAAAAACTCCCTGGGCCAGAATTTACAAAAATTGAAAAATCACTATTAAGCTCAACGTTGTAATTCTTAATGAAATTAACGATTTCTAAAGTTAATATTTCATTTTTAATAAGATTTGTTTGTAATTTTTTTATAAAAAACTTATTATCAATTTTTAATGCAATAGAATCATTTTTACCTGTGCAATCAATTATTAAAAAATCTTTAATCATTTTTTTATTTTTTACCTTCATCACAAATGAATCATCGTCTATGTCCAATAATATAGAAGATAAAGGTATCATTGTCCTTATGTATCATCGTTTTGAAGAAAATAAATATCCCTCTACAAATATAAAGATGCTAGATTTTATAAGACAAATTGATTTAATAAAAAAAAGTGACTTTACTTTTGTTAACGCAAATAATTTTGGGGATAGCCTTGTAAATCTTAAAAAAGAAAAAAAGATTTTATTAACTATAGATGATGCATTTAAGTCCTTTTATGATCAAGCCTGGCCTAAACTTAAAAAAGATAAAATACCCTTTTTGCTATTTGTGAACACTCGAGAAGTTGGAAGTAATGGATACATGTCTTGGAAACAAATTAGAGAAATTTCTAAAGAAAAATTTGTCCATATAGGAAACCACAGTTACTCTCATGACTACTTAGTAGATAAAACAAAAAATGAAATTACTAGTGATATAAGTCTAGCTATAAAAAGTTTAAAAAAAAATCTAGGTTATAACTCTCCTTTTTTTTCATATCCTTTTGGCGAATATAGTAATGACTTTAAAAATATTATTAAGGATTTTGGTTTTAAATATGCATTTGGCCAACATTCAGGTGTGACTGATGAAACAAAGGACTTTTATGAATTACCTAGATTTCCTATTAATGAAACGTACGGTCAATTAGAAAGATTTAAAACAATACTTAAAACAATACCTTTGAAAGTTAAATCAATCACTCCTACAGAAAAATATATTAATAATACTAATAACCCTCCAACGGTGACTATTGAATTTTTTGAAGATTTAAAAAATATTAAACTATTAAACTGTTATTCAAATGAACTAAATGTATGGAGAAAATCTGAAATTGAATATTTAGATAACTTTAAAATTAAAATTAATTTAATTGGCAAGTTTACTACAGAAAGAGGACGTATTAACTGTTCATTGAGAGAGCGTGATGGATCTTGGCGCTGGCTTGGAATGCAATTTGTTATTGCTGAACTCTAAGCTAAAGTTTTAGTTCTTTGCTATCTTTAAAATCATCTATAGTTACAGTTTCAAGCTCGTCTAAATCGTTTTGTTTTATAATTTTTTCTAATATTTTAGTATATTCTTTTCCTGTTTGAGCATAATTTTCAAGTTCATGAATTAGATCTATACCTGCTAATTTTTTATTTTGTTTTCTTAAGTTAGCTCTTTTTACTCTAAAGCTCTTATATCCACGGTGTGTGTTAAGATTAATTATATATGCCTTTACAGAAGCTCTTAATAAAGGAAATTTAAGAATTTTATGGTTTTGATTTTTAGTTTTTTCTAGTGGTTCAATACCATCACCGTTCCAAGTCCACTGACCATATATAGCGTTTCCTTCAAGGGCAAATCTTGACGTTCCCCAGCCACTTTCTTTTGCTGCTTGAGCCAGTGCTATTGAGGTTGGAATAATATCAATTTTTTCAATTAGCTCATTAATATCTCTATCTGAAACTTTATATGCTTTGTATTTTTTATTTAACCATTTTTTACTTTTTTCAGATACGTTACCTTTTAATATTTTTAATAAATACTCTCTATCTTTTTTTATTTTTTCATTTTCCGCAACAACTAGAGGTAATAAAATTTGTAGAAAAGTTTCTTTTTTTTCTTTCACGTTTTTAATGGTATCTAAGTCTTTAGGTAATTTTGTAAAATATATGGGTTTTACTTTTTTCTTATTTCTTACATAGTCCAAATCATATTCCAGATCTTCAAATAAATTTAACACAGTCTGTGTGTTTAATTTATAATCATTGTCTGAAGGAGAAGGTTTTTTATTCACTGGCAATTTTGCAGTGTCTTTAGAGTTATTGTTTTTTACTTTATTTTGTTTTTTAACAACTTTTTTATCGGACTGAATTTCAAGAGATATCTTTAATGAATCTACGTCAGTTATGAAATCTTTTATGTAGAAGCCAGAAAAAACTAAAATTACTAAAACAGAAGCATAAGCTGTTTTTGAAAAGATATTTTTTATTACTTTTTCCTTGATTTTAAAATTATAAATATCATTCAAATTTTCAATTATTATTTTAGATAATGTTTTGAAAAAGTTAACAATATTAGAAATTATAAATTTGAAATAATTTTCGATGCTATTAAAGAATTTTTTTAAATATTTGTTTATATTGAAATTGATGTTGATGTTGATGGTTGATTTTTTTCTCAACCTTTCGCTAAAGTTTTTTAAATTTTTACTTATATTAAGGTCAATATTAATAGTTAATTTTTTTCTTATCCCGTCACTGAAATTTTTTAAAGGTTTGCCTAAATTTATATTGATGTGGAAAATTTTTTGGAATTTATCGTAGAAAGGCTTAAAGACTTCATTTATAAGTTTGTGAGAAACATAACCTCTTCTTGAGGGTATTGGCACACTATTTTTTAAAAGTATAATCTCTATGTCATAAGTACTGTGTTTCAAATTTTGATCAAAAACTTTATCAATTTTATAAATTCTTGCTAGTTCTATTAGTTTTTGTCTATAGCTTATTACTTTACTCATTTTAAACAGCCTCTACAGATTTAACTTCTTCTACATAGTGACAAAGTAAATTTTGGACACCTTGCTTTAAAGTCATAAGTGAACTTGGGCAACCTGAGCAACTTCCTTGTAGTTCCACAAGCACAATACCGTTTTTGAAAGATTTAAATTTAATATCTCCTCCATCTTTTGCAACTGCTGGTCTTACTTTAGTGTCTAAAACTTCAATTATTCTGTCTTCAACCTCTCCTAGGTTTGATTTCTTAGCATTTGTTTTGTTTTTACTGTTAAGTATTGGCTTATCATTTTTCTCAAAATAATCATTCATGTGAGAAATAACCGTTGGTTTTAATATGTCCCAAGAAATTTCTTTATTTTTTTTTACTGATAAGAAATTATCAGCTAATAGCACAAGTTCTACTCCTTTTAGATTGAGTAGATTTTTGACAAACTCATTTTCAATTTTATCAAAATCTTTTTTTTGAAATTCCTCAGTACCTATTGTAGAAATTGTTTTTTCAGATAAAAATTTTAACGAATCTGGATTTGGTGTTAATTCTGTAATAATCATTTTGTGTTTATACCACTTATAATTAAAAAAAGCCTACTGCATTTCGTATCTCTTTAAGGTTGTACTCCGCTATGTTTCTCGCTTTTTCCGTGCCTTCTTTAAGAGTTTTTTCTAAATAGCTTTTATCATCTAATAATTCTCTTATTCTTTCTCCAACTGGGCAAATAACTTCGACTAAAACTTCTGATAATTTTTTTTTTAAGTAAGAATATTCTTTTCCTTTCAGCTCGTTCAAAGATTGTTCTAAAGAGTAGTTTGTTAAATTGGAATATATATTAATTAAATTGAATGCCTCTGGCTTTTTCTCTAATTCTTTTAAATTATCTGGTATTGAAGATGAGTCTGATTTTGCTTTTTTAATTTTTTTTACAATGTCATCTGCAGAATCTTTTAAATTGATTCTAGAATACTCAGAATCGTCTGACTTGCTCATCTTTTTTGTACCATCTCTAAGACTCATAACTCTTGATATGTTTTTTAATATCAATGGTTCTGGCAACGGGAACATGTCTGTTTTAAAATCATTGTTAAATTTTTGTGCAATGTCTCTACAAAGTTCAAGATGTTGCTTTTGGTCTGCGCCAACTGGAACATGTGTCGCTTTATACAAAAGAATATCTGCTGCCATTAAGTTTGGATAAATATAAAGACCTACACTGGCTTGTTCTTTTTCCTTGCCAGCTTTATCTTTGAATTGGGTCATTCTATTTAACCACCCAAGACGAGCAACGCAGTTTAAAATCCAAGCGAGCTCTGCGTGACCACTAACTGAAGACTGATTAAAAATAATACTTTTTTTTTCATTAAGTCCAGTAGCTAAAAATCCAGCTGTAGCTTCTAGAATATTATTTCTTAATTCTTTTGGATCTTGAAAAACAGTAATGGCATGAAGATCTACAACGCAATAAATACATTCTTGTTTTTCTTGCAAAGCTACAAAGTTTTTTAAAGCACCAAGGTAATTACCAAGGTGCAAATTACCGGTTGGTTGGACGCCTGAAAAGATTAACTTATTATTATTCATTATTTAATTTGTTTTAAAATTTTTTATTTTAAAAACTCCTAGTAAACGAGCTATTAATAAATATATTGCAGCAACTAAACATATAATCATTATAAGATAAAATGACTTATAATAATTAGTATAAATAAGCTTATCCTCAAAAAAATTAATTAAAAAATACAACACTAAACTCATTATAATTACAGAAATAAGTGTTTTTATAAAGTTGATGTAAAAAACAATGCCCATATTAAAATATTTAAGTCTTAATAATAAAATTAAGTAAATTACCACAGCGCACCAAGTAGCTATAGATGTGGCAATCGGAATAATGATAAATCCTAAATCTCTAAAATAAACTACAGATATTAAAATATTTAAGACAACGCTAAAAACTGAAATATAGAATGGTGTCTTAGTATTATCTCTTGCAAAAAAGAAATTGGAGAGGATTTTGATTAAAGCAAACGCCGGGACACCAAATCCAAAATATTTTAAAGCTTGAGCGGTTAATATAACATCTTTTTCTAAAAACGATCCATACCCAAACAATGCACTGGTAATTTGTTGTGAGGCAATAACTAAACCAAAGCTTGCAGGGATAGACAAAAGTAAACATAGCTCAATAGATTTATTTTGTATTTTCATGGCCTCTGAAATATTTCCTAATTTTATTTTTTTGATAGCTCTGGTAGTGCTACGGTCCCAATAGCTATCCCAGCTATTGCTAAATTTATTTGATAAATTCTATCTGCGTAATATAGATAAGAAACAGCCCCAGCCTCAAATGAAGCAATAATTGTGCCTACTAAAATATTAATCTGTGTAACACCTGATGAAAATATACTTGGTAATAATTTTTTTAAAAAAAATTTAACTTTTGATTCAATTTTAATTTTAAAATTTATAGTTGGCTTGTAGTAATGCTTAGTGCAGAATATTAAAAATATTAACTGAAAAAGGCCAGCTAAAGTGATCGCATAAGAAAGATTAAACTCAAAGTTAAATTTAAAAAGATATGAAATAAATAAACTTAAGATTAAGAAAATATTTAATATAATTGGGGCTGCAGCTGCAGCTGCAAATTTATTATTCGAATTTAGTATGCCTGAAAAAAAAGAGGATAAACTAACAAAAAATAAAAACGGGAAAGTAATCCTTGTAAGTTCTACAGCTAAATTGAATTTTTCAACATCTTTATAAAAACCCGGTGCAATTATGTAAACTATTGCTGGAGTAAAAATTTCTATTAAAAAAATAATTCCTAGTAAAGTTATTATTAGTAAATTTAAAACATCATCAGCAAATTTTTTACCATCAACGGTGCTGATTGAGCTTTGCTCTGTGTAGCTTGGAATAAATGCAGCGTTGAAAACTCCTTCAGCAAAAAGTCTTCTAAAAGTATTTGGAAGTCTGAAAGCTACAAAAAAAGCATCGGCGTATATAGAGGCACCTAGGAAGGTTGCTATCAGTATGTCCCTAAAGTATCCGAGTACCCTACTAATCAAAGTATAAAAACTAAAGATAGAAGCGGAAGATAATAAATTCATATATTTTACTATTAAAAAAAATTATTGATGATTTTACCTATTTTATATTACATACTAAATTTTAATGACAAAAAAATCTAAAATTGACCATTACTCAGA
>MDTF01010102.1_pt1 | contig 16197 bp, 16 predicted proteins | sample 811191 | NCBI WGS metagenome assembly MDTF01 (sample SAMN05326649, study PRJNA326480) | marine metagenome | isolation source: seawater | place: Southern Ocean | collected 2011 | reverse complement strand
ACAAATACTATCAATGATATAAATAGTAATGTATTTTCACATTTATCAGATGTTCAATCCCCAATAGAACAACATTTTACAAACACATCAAATTATATTGATAATGTTTCTTCAAAATTAAATCTATTTGATACTGATATAACAGATTATGTTGATTTGGCTACCAGTGTTCTTTCTGAACGTATTACAAATTTAAATTTAGATAATATAGCAAATGGCAATATTAGTAATAGTTTTATTGTTAATAATGTTTATGATAACGATTTAGTTATTACTGGAAAATTAACAACATCGTATATTGATTTAATAGATATAAATTATAATGGTGATGAATCAGATAACACTTTTATTAATACTAATTTATATACTTATATGAATAATATAAGTTCTAATATTATTAATAATCGACTATCTCAATTAGAAAGTCGTATACTATCTCTTGAAAATTCTTAAATATAAGATTATAAATAATGTCATCGGTGGGGTTCGAACCCACGCGTGTATATACACATCAGAACTTGAGTCTGACCCCTTAGACCGCTCGGGCACGATGACAATTACCCACAATGGGTTATATTTATTTAAAAAAAATAAAATAAATTAAAAATATAAGCTTTAAAATAATGTCATCGACGGGGTTCGAACCCGCGAGTGCGTGTGCACATCAGATCTTAAGTCTGACCCCTTAGACCGCTCGGGCACGATGACAATTACCCACAAGGGGCTTATATTTTATAAAAAAATAATATTATATCAATAGATATTATGCTATTACATATATAATATGTATATTCTTTATATAGTTTTAGCATTAATATAATAGTAAATTATTAAATATTATACTTTTGGTAGTTCCAAATCTCTTTTTGCTGACATATCTTTTAATGGAATATTTATAGGTATACCATTATTGTCAAATTCCTTACCCCTTTCATTCTCCATTTTTGTAAAAGTTTTTCCCTGGAAAGCATCTAATTTAATAGATAATATTTTGCAAATTTTTTCATCTCCGCGTAAGATTTTAAGAGATATAATATCACCAGGTTTATACTTTTCTAATATATTATTCATATCATTTGGTTCATTTATTACATAATCATCTATACCAATTATAATATCTTTCAAAATAGGTTTTGATTTTTTATCTTTGGGTTGAACTATACCCATTAAACCACCATTTTCTGCACCACCACCATTTGAAACATCTAAAACAATAACACCTTTATCAACATAAGGAATACCTCCTCTATTCGACTCTGTTAATGTAGGATTTCTCTCCAAATAAGAAATTCCCATTATTGCCCTATGTACTTGTCCGTCTTTAATTAATTCTTCTATAGATTTTTTAACATCATTAATTGGTATGGCAAAACCAACACCAGAAGAAACACCATTGCCCATAGAAGCTGTGTTAATAGCTATTAATTCTCCCTTGCTATTAACCAATGGTCCTCCACTATTTCCTGGATTAATTGCAGCATCTGTTTGAATAACTCCTTGAATTTTTCTTCCCGTTGGGGCCTTAATAATTCTATTCAATCCAGATATTATACCAGAACTAAAAGAATTATCTTGACCAAATGGATTACCAATAACATATGCAAATTGTCCTATTTCTATATTGTCAGAATTTCCAATTTTAATATTAATCAACTCTTTTTCAGGAGCATCTATTTTTAATACAGCTAAATCTTTATCAGGGTCTACACCTGTCAATTTTGCTATATATTCTTTTTTTTCTCCATTTTTTAATTTTAAAGTTATTTTCGCATCATCCACCTTATTTATTACATGAAAGTTCGTAACAATATGTCCAAATTTATCCCATATAAATCCAGACCCTACACCAGTTGGTAATTGTTCACCATTCAGATTTAATTGAGTTGCCATACTTGAATAATCTGTACTTATATAACAAGTAGATTCTGCAATTTTTTTGAACAACTCGCTTTGTTTTTTTTCAATGGCTTCTATTTCATTAGAAATAGCAACATTTTCTATTATAGATTTAAACTTTTCTACATTAAAAAAACTTGATACTCCTCCACTTATTGAACTTGCATAATTTATGTTATTATTATTTATATTTGGAATAGCAGCATTAGAAGATTGTACTAATATTAATGAACTTGTGCATAAAATACCCATTTTTAGTTGATTATTAAAATTAGATAATTTTGTTGAATTTAAATTATTTAATCTAAGTTTAGAAATATCACTTTTAATAGATTGTAAATATAGTATTTGGGGAATAAAACATTTAGACAAGTTAATATATAATATCAATGTTATAAATAAAGAATATTTTAAATTTTTAATTATCATTTTATATTAATCAATTATAAAGTTTATATAATTTTTTAAAATATATCAAAAAAATTTAATAAATTATTAATATAATAAGTAATAATTACAAGTATAAATGTTTTAAATAATACATTATTTTTACAAAAGTCTTTTGTTTTCTCTATATATACACCTAACCTTATCATCATATATATTTGTTCCGGTGTTAATAAATATTGCAAATCGGGATTATTATTTTGATAATATAATATATCATCAGATATATTATCTAATGTATTATCTGATATATTATCTGATATATTATCTGATATATTATCTGATATATTATCTGATATATTATCTGACGATATATTATCATGACTTATATAATTATTATTCGTTATATTATTATTTTCCACTAAAGACATTATTTTTTTTAATTCACTCATATCCATATTTTTCATAATTTCAGCAGACATCTTAGACATAGATGGTGACATATTAAAGCCTGTATTTAAAGATTGTTCTTCTAACATTTTTGCCAATTCTTCAGTTTCCATATTTTTTATAGCATCAATACTTCTTTGAATAATTTCTGGATTAGTATTTATAATATCCATTTGATTTTGTATTATTAATTATATAAAAATATTTATAATCTTTTTTTTATATACAAATTTGATTTTTTTTTATTTAATACGTATAATATGGATAATAAAATAAATACATCTGAAAAAAAACTAAAAAATATTATTAATAATTTTATAATAGGACTTATAGTCGGAATTATATATATCTATATTTTTTTTGGTTTTAAAATAGTTGTAGGTTCAAATATTAATTATCATATAAATTTTATGAATATTCATTGGCATCATTGGTTAATTTCAGTTATTTTAATTATTATAATATGTTTAACATCGATTAAAATTATAGAATCTTATAAACTAAATATAATTGGGTTTCTTTCATCTTTAATATTTCATGGATTATTATATGAAGATAGATTAGATTTTTCCGTAATTAAATAAATATAGTAAACATATATAAAATTATCTAAATATAAAAATAATATATATATATAATAATAATTATTGATGATAATTTTTGCAATTGCTTTAAATATTTTAATTTTATTTTTAATATTATTTGAAGAAATATCTGTATTGTTAATAAATAGAAGTATTATAAATTATGATACAAATAGCATGTGTAAATAATCTAAATATTTTCCAAGTTATAGAATGTAATGAATTAATAAATTTATGTTTTAATACTAATAGATTTGAAAATTATAAAACTATAATTATTTTCGTTGAAAATTACAAAATAATAGGTTTTGTCGGTATTTGTGAGTCATTTTTAAATCAATTATGTATTCATCCAAATCATAGAAATAAAGGAATTGCAACTAAATTATTAAAAATGTCTTATAATATTATTAAAAAACCTTTAAAATTATATGTAGATAAAAAAAAAGAAACAACTGATTATCTTATTTCTTTTTATAAAAAGAATGGTTATCATATTGAATATGAAAACAATGAAGAATATTTAATGTGTATTTATTAGAATTTAATTATAAAAAAAAATGAATATATTTTTATAAATAAATAATATTATAAATATGGAAGACATTTGCTGGGATATCTTAGACACATACTTTCAAAAAGGTGGTTCTCCAGAATCTTCTAACCCTCTTGTAAAACATCAAATTGATAGCTATAATAAATTTTTAGATTGTACTTTATCTCAAATTATCAATGGATTTAATCCTATCAAAATTACAAATTCTTTAAAAAACGATAATAATGATCAAACATATAAAATACAAATTAATGTTGTTCAACCATCACTTACAAAACCATCATATCATTTACCAGATGGTACATATACAATAATGAGTCCTCATATTGCAAGAATGAATAATTTAACATATTCCAGTAGTTTATATGTAAATGTAAATGTTATTGTTGAAACAATTAACAAAGATGGTATTATTGAAAATTTTAATAAAACAGTAAATAACGTATATATTGGAAAGTTACCAATTATGATTCGTTCTAAAGCATGTTTATTACATCAAGTTCCAGCCTTAGGAGAAGAAAATAAAAGTGAATGCAAATTTGATTTTGGTGGTTATTTTATAGTTAATGGAAATGAAAAAGTTCTTATATCTCAGGATAGAATTAATGAAAATAAAACATTAGTATTTAAACCAAATAGTAGCACAGATGGTTTATATGCAGAGATTCGTTCAGTAAGTGAAAATAATTATTTACCATCAAAAACAACAAGTCTAAATATGAGTGGTAAAATAAATCACATGGGGAGAATTATTAGAATGAATACTGCTTTTATTAGAAGTGAAATTCCTGTATTTATAATGTTCAGAGCTTTGGGTATTATTAGTGATAAAGAAATCATACAATATATTGTTTATGATATTAACGAACCAAATAATAAAAAAATTGTTAATGAATTAATGGCATGTTGTGAAGACGCTTGTGATATTCACACAAAAGAACAAGCAGAAAATATTATAATTAGAGTTATGACAGGTGCAAGTAAATCTCCTAATGCGCAAGAATTACTAAAAAATAATATTACAAAAGATTTCCTTCCACATGTTGGCAAATGTTATAGACGCAAAGCATTATATTTAGGATTTATGATTAGAAAAATTATACGTATATATTTGGGATATGATTCTTATGATAACAGAGATTCTTATATGAATAAAAGAATTGATACACCTGGTGTATTAATGAGTAATTTATTCAGACAATGTTATGGAAAAATGACAAAGGAAATTAAAGGTCTAATAGAAAGAGAACTTGGACTATGGCGTGCTAATTTGACATCTTCGTCTTCTCCAGATATTATCACAGATAATAACATTCATAGATATTTTAAACAATCATTATTAGATTCTTGGTTAAAATATTCATTATCTACTGGTAATTGGGGTATTAAAAGTATTGGAAGTTTTCAAAATATTAGACAAGGAGTTTCACAAGTTTTAAATCGTATGTCATATGCAAGTACATTATCGCATTTGCGCAGAATTAATACATCAATGGAAAAAAATGGAAAATTAGTTCAACCACGCAAATTAGATAATTCACAAATGGGAATGATATGTCCAGCAGAAACTCCAGAAGGAGCTTCTGTTGGCTTAGTTAAAAATATGGCATTGAGTACTAATATATCAGTTGCTATGAAAAGTAATCATATTAGAGATTTATTAATAGATTTTGGTATAATTGTTTTTGATGATAATAAAGGAGACGATGCTAATTATACTACAAACTATTTAAAAGCTTTAGGTGATTCAAATAATGTATATATTCAAATTAATGGAGATATAATTGGTTATCATATTACACCAAATATTTTATATAATAAATTAAAACATTTTAAAAGATGTGGAATAATTTATCCAATGACTTCAATTATTTGGAATATTAAAAATAAAAGTATAATTATTAGTACCGAAGCTGGAAGAATGTATAGACCATTAATGATAGTAGATATTGATAATGATACAAATACAAGAGAATTGCGTATTACTAAAATATTAAGAGAAAAAAATACTACATGGGAAGAATTTAGTAAAAATATGCAATTTGATTCATTTATTGCACCATTAGCAGGTTATTACAATAATAATGATACGAGTAGTGGTCACGAAGAAGGTTTTATTGAATATCTTGATAATGATGAAATTAATTATGCGATGATAGCAATGAATAGTAATGAATTGGGAAAAGGTATGAAAGGATATGCATACCCGCCATTTTATACACATTGTGAAATACATCCGAGTTTAATGAATGGTATTTTAGGAGTAAATATTCCTTTTAGTGACCATAATCAGTCTCCGCGTAATTGTTATCAATGTATTTCTCAAAATGAAAGTGTATTATTAAGCAATGGTACTTATAATAAAATAAAGAATATTAAAATAGGAGATGAGGTAATTTGTTTTAATCCAATTACTAAAGAAAGTGAATATACAAAAGTTATTAATCATTATAATAGAGTAACAAATAAAATTGTATATAATATTGTAACTATTAGTGGTAGATTAATTGTTGCAACACATGATCACAAATTTATAACAAATAATGGATGGAAAACATGTACAGAATTTACCAATAATACAAAGGTTGGAATATATATGAATATTAAAAACAATAAGGTTAATAATATAAAGTGTATAAATGACAATATTATTAATGATTATAAAAATATTATATTAAATGATTTAAATTTAAGCCCTTTGAAATTCGATAATTATAAATTACCAATTATTTCAAGATTATGTGGTCATTATTATTCTAATAAATTAACATTTATAAATAATTATGATAAAAATGAATATATTAAAGACGTTGAATATATTGGTTTTAAAAATAATAATATTTACGATACAAACTTTATTATATTTATTTCTAAGTTATGTGAAGATATTTCTTGGTTAGTTAAATGTTCTGAAAATATACAAATAGAATTTATGTCATCTTATTTCTCAAATATTAATTCTACTGAAGCTTATAAAATTTCAACATATAATATCAATTCTATGATTGAAACTATTGTATTAGGAAAAAATAAAAATATTTACTATTATGATATAGATAAAAATAATTATAAATTAGTTAAATTTTATATGGAAAATATTGGAGTTAGATATAATAATAATTTATTAATAGAGTTATCTATTATAAGCGAATATGCAAAATATAAAGATTACATTAATAAAGTAAGTAAAAATAAAATTAAAAAAGAATATACATTTGAAGAATGGAAAGATGTGGTTTATGCTACATCCGAATTATTATTTGTACCATATAGTAGATATTATATTAATAAAAATAATAAAATCTCAGATATTACTGTTCAAAGTAATAATCATAGTTTTATTGCAGGAAATGGATTCGCAGTTAGTAATTGTGCTATGGGTAAACAAGCTTTAGGTATTTATATGAGTAATTTTAATAATAGAATTGATACTATGGGAAATATTCTAAATTATGCACAAAAACCACTTGTATATACTAAATTATCAAATTATACTTATAGTAATGATTTACCATCTGGAACAAATGCTATTGTTGCTATTATGACACATACTGGATTTAATCAAGAAGATAGTATAATGATTAATAAATCATCTCTTGATAGAGGTTTATTTACAAGTACATATTATAAGGCATTCAGAGATCAATGTTCTAAAAATCATAGCACTGGAGAGGAAGAAATATTTACAAATCCTATTAAAGCCAATTCTCTAAAACCATTCTCTTACGAAAAAATAAATGAAAATGGATTTATTGATAAAAATCAATATGTTAATGGGAATGATATATTAATTGGAAAAGTTATGCCTAAAAAACAGAATGGTGTGACAAGCTACAATGATAATAGTACTTGTATGAAAGCTAATGATGATGGTTATGTTGATTTAAATTATACAGGAATTAATAGCGAAGGCTATAAATTTTGCAAGGTTAGGGTGAGAAAAAATAGGAAGCCAGAAATTGGAGATAAATTAGCAAGTAGAAGTGCGCAGAAAGGTACAATTGGAATGATATATCAAGATAAAGATATGCCATTTACTAAAAATGGAATTACGCCAGATATTATAATGAATCCTCATGCTGTTCCTTCAAGAATGACAATGGCACAACTTATGGAATGTATAATGGGAAAGGCGGGATGTCATATTGGTTCAACTGGTGACTCAACACCATTTACAGATTGTACCGTTGAAAGTATAGCTAAAGTTTTGGAATTATCTGGAATGGAAAGACATGGTAATGAAATAATGTATAATGGTCGCACGGGAGAACAAATTAAAACAGAAATTTTCATAGGACCAACGTATTATCAAAGACTTAAACATATGGTTTGTGACAAATTGCATTCTCGTGGTTCGAATGGGCCAATTGTAATGCTTACAAGACAACCATCTGAGGGAAGAGCAAGAAATGGTGGGCTACGTCTTGGAGAAATGGAAAGAGATGCTGTATTGTCTCATGGTATGAGTAATTTTCTTAAAGAAAGGATGTTAGACGTTTCAGATAATTACAGAGTATTTATTTGTAAAAATTGTGGAATGAATGCTAATGTTAATCCAGAAAAAAACATATATAAATGTATAAATTGCAATACCAGTTCTGATATCATACAAACACGTGTACCTTATGCTTTTAAATTATTAAGTCAAGAATTATATACCATGAATATCATGATGAGATTTATATGTAATTAAATAAATATATAATAATATAATTTATATGTATTTATCTATACATCCACATATAAGAATTATAATATTTCCCATATAAGGTTTCTATTTTATGAAAATCTTCACACTCTTTATATATATTTTTTTGCATATTATATAAAATTGATTTATTTGATATTATATCATATGGTATAGTTATCAATTGACTGCTGTATTTTTGATATTCATATTTTTTAATATCATTTTTATAATTATTTATTTTTATTTTTTTATTCTCCAAACTAATATAATTATATGCAAAGTTCCAACTAAATTCAAAATAATCTTTTAAAAATCTTTCATAATTAAACATTACTTCGTCTAAGTTATTGGATAAATTTTTATAATCCATTATTACATAAATTTATCACATTAATTATGTCAATTTTTATATTTTTTATATATAAATTAAAAAAAATATTAATATAATTCATTTCATTATATTTTTATTATTTAATAAAGAATTTATATTTTTTTTAGCATCTTCCCATCCATAATTATATAATTCATATGATAATTTTTTATTTATTTTAGTTCCAGATATTGGAGAAATTTCATTATATTTTTCAAAATTTCTACCCCACATTGAATAATGAATATTTAATATATTTGGGTCATCTATTAATTGAGTAGTATCAAATATACCACCATCTACATATTTATTATTATTATATTTATAATATAATTTTTTACCAGAAATTAAAGGTATGTAAGAACTTGCATAACATATATTTATTAAATCTTCAATATCTGTAAAATCAGTTATTAAAATTTTTTTGGGATATATATAATTTACATTTACAACATTTATACCAATAGATGTTTTTTTTAGAATCTCATCATTAAAGTTTATATTTTTATATCTTTTTATTAAATTATTTTTTGCCATAATTTGACATTCGTGCATATTATCATATATTATTTCATTCGTATTTTCTAATAAAATATTCCATATTTTATCATGATCAGATAAATCTTTTTCTAAATTATATAATATAGAACACCATGCTCCCCCAGATGTTCCTATAAATTTACAATTTTCTATTACTTTATATTTTTTCATATATCCCAATATACCAATTGAATATGGCATTAATAGTCCAGTCGAACCAATATTTATTATATTATAACATTTAATCATTTCTAATGAAACTATTAATAAAATTATTATTATCATATAGTTTTATTATATATATACTTTTATGTATTATTATTTTATTATTTCATCATATTTTTTTAAATAATTATGTATATTTTTTTCAGTATCATCCCATCCCATTTTATATAAATAATTAGAACTTTTTATATTTAATATATTTCTTTTATCAATTTCGTTAAATTTTCTACCCCACATTTTATAATTTATATTTAATTTTATATAATTATTTATAATATTTTTTTTTAGATTAGTATCATATTTTATATTATAACATTTATTATCATTATTTAATACTGCACCATCAATAAATTTTCTATAATTATATTGATAATAAATATCTTTACCACATATAAATGGTATATATGAACTGGCATAACATAAATTAATTAAATCATCAATATCATTGAATTTTGATATTTTTATGTTTTTTATTTTTAAAACATTTGTAACATCTAATACATTTATATTTATATTTTGTATTTTATGATTTTGTAATTTATATCTTTTTTTAAAATTTTGTCTTGATAAATTTGCAAATATATCTAAATTTTTAAATGCATTTATTTCACTCTTTTTATTTTTAAAAAATATATCCCATATTTTATCATGATTTGATAAATCATTTTCAAAAAGATATAATGCTGCGCACCAAGTACCACCAGATGTTCCTATTAATTCATAATTATCAATATTAACATTTTTTTTTATATAACCAAGTGAACCAATTGTATATGGTAATAATAATCCAGTAGAACCTATATTAAATATTATGTTATAACAATTTACCGAATATACAATTAAAAATAAAAATATGTTTTTTAATATTTTCATACTTGTATATAAATAATATTATATATTATAAATATTTGATGAGTTATTCCATTTTGAATATTCAGCAACTACATTTTTAGGTCTACATCTAATAAATTTTAAATATTTAACAACATCACTATTATTATTTTCATTAAAAAAAATCAGCAATTTATTAAAATATTGTTCTTTACTCAATGAGATTGCTAAACTTTTTTTTAAATTTAATATATTTTTATATTTATCCGATATAAATATCGGATAATCCTTTATACATTTATCATGTATTAATGTAAAATTAGTAATATCTAAATTAAATTTTTCAATAGAATCACTTACATATTTTATTGTTAATATATTTTCACTTATTAATATATTTTGAATATCATCTTTTATATTGTTTAATAATATAGAATTTTCAATATTATTCATTATATTCTATTATATTCTATTATATTTAACTATTTTTATATATTTAAATATTAAATATATTTTAAATCTAGTAAGAATATTTAATATTTATTATGTCTATAAAAATTTCAAATGGAAATAATGATTTTATTTCACTAAATAACGAAGATAAACTAATTTTAAATATATTTGATGATGATTCTAATATTATTATACTAAATAATAGTAATATTATAAATGGAGATGTTCTAATAAATTTTAATAATAATTTTGTTTCAGGTATTAAAAATAATAAATATGTTATTAAATCTAATTCTAATGATTTTGATATTTTTGATATTGATGAAAATAATATTAATTTATATAATACTAATATTACAAATAATTCCTTCACAATTTTTAATAATATATCTGTTCCAATCTTTAATTTAAATTTAAATTCTTATATATCTCGAGATTTTATTAATTTTAATCTTAATCATGATAATGCAGAATTTAAAATTATTTCAAAAAATAATTACGAAGATGTTATATTAAATATATCCTCCAATCAAACTTATATAAATAACGACCTTTATATTAATTCCAGTAATACAATATGGACTAATAGAATTAAAAATTATCATAATAATAAATTAATTTTAGAAAATGTAGAATTGCAAAATTTAGAACAGGGCTCTATAATATTAAATAATACATCAATTGGAGAAGATTCATCGTGTACATTAAAACTTAAACAAGATGATTTAAATTTAAATAACTTCATTGAAACAAATACTTCAGATGAAACTATTAATTTTAGTATTAATAATAATGGATTAATTAATATAGGTTCTGGTATCAATGTTGACAATTCTTATTTATATTTATCTAAAATAAATAATGATAATATTAAAGATTCTATCAATATTATAGAATTCGAAGGAGAAGAACAAGGTGATTCTTTCAAATTAACAAAATATGCAAATCTTGGTATAGGTACTAAATTTCCACAAGGAATGCTTCATATTGATAGAAAAGATGATAGAGTTGATCAAGATATCCGCACAAAACCTTTATTAAAAATGAATATTGATTTTGATGATATTAATAATAATAGTAATTATTTTATTAATAAAAATTCATTTTTTAACAGCAATTTATCTATTAAAATTTTAAGAAATCTCAATAATTATTATATAATTACAAATGATATGTATAACGATATTGATGGTGATATCCTTAAAATTAATAATAATATTATTTACAATATGAATACCATTGTATTTTCTGGAATAACAATATATTACCCTGCTAATTATATTATTAATGGTAATACTTATTCTATTAAATTAATTGAAGATGGTGTAAATACAAATAAGTTTTTTCTATTAGATAATAACGAATCTATACCAACATCAGTAGATATTTCTTTATTTTATACAAAATCTGCGGATGATTTTGAAATATATGTTAGTAATAATTTTTCTAATAGAAAAATATTATATGAAAAAATGCTAATAGATACATATGAAAAACCTGACTTTTTTTATTTTACATCAAATAATACTTTCATATCATCATTTTCGTCTATGGGTGTTTTATCTATTGGTGAAAATATTCCAGATAATTTAGAAAATGTTTATTCTATTTATATTAATAAAAATAAATCATTAATTAATAATATTGAAACTAATACTATTTCATCTCTTTATGATAATGATACAAACGAAATAAGTTTTTCCGATAATAAACTTATTAATATTAATACTATAAATTCTACGTCAAATATTAATAATATTATATATTCAGACAAAGCATATATTAATAAAATATACAATTATGACCTTGAACTTTTAAATTTAGATGATTCTACAATTTTACATATTTCTAACAATAATATTAATTATTATTCTACTATTAATTTTGATTTTACATCATTATCTTCTACTATACCAGCATCCTTGGATTTTTTTAAATTTACAGATGCTATTCATATTTTATCGAATGATTCAAATAAGAATCCTTCTATTACAATTTATGGAAATAATGAAAATGATCCATTGTATATATTAAAAAAACATAATGATTCTACCTCTCCATCTGATGACTTATATTATTATAATACTATTACATCGCGTAAATTTGTTATTAATGGTTCTTATACAAACGATGTTGATATTTATGAAATAAATTATTTTAATAATAATATTAAAAATTTAAGTCAAAGTCATACATCATATTTTAATGATAACTCTACGCACATATTACAACATATTAATGATTACAATCTTATTACATTTGGTGAAAATTATAATATTGTTATTGATAATAATATTAATTTGCAAAATGATTCACAAACCTTACAAACAAATGCATCTTTCAATAAAATATCAATTGGTGTACCTCATAAATCTCCACATATTACAATTAATGATGGTTCGAGTGTTATGTATAATTATAATACATTCCCTCTATATTTTAGAGAGTATATTGCTTCTACCTCTTCTTCACCAAGCGATTATATGTTGAATATATTTGGAAATGTTAAAATTGGTGGCATAGATGGAAATTCTTCTGCTTTCACTATTAAAATAGATGATTCTACATATAAAACAAATATTGGAATTGGTTGTGAGCCAAATATTGACGCATCGAATAATACTCTTAAAATTGATGGAAATTGTGATATTAATGGTGAATTGAAATTAAAAACAATTAAATTATATAATCCAGACCTTCTCCCACCAGCATATGTTGATATTACTAATGCTTTTAAAAATGCTATTAATTCTTTTATTGCTGAAGATTTAAAATTTATTATGATTTAAAGAATAATAAAATAAAAAATTGATATAAGGATTTAACACATCTAATATATAAGGTAATATAAAAATTATTTAATAAATATGTCAAAATTTCAAGCTAAACTCCAAGAAGATAGAAAAAACGAAGAAACATCAAATGCTGGTTTTAAATGGGAACAATGCGATGATGATACACTTTTTGAACTCGCGGTTCAAAATACTCCAATTTCTGATATTGCAAAAAAACTAAGAAGAACAGAAGGTAGCATTAGAACAAGAATTGTTATTAATTCTATTTGGAAATCAAAAAATGATAATCTATCATATGAAGATGCCGCCGCACTATTTAATATTAGTGTAGATGAAATGAAAAATTACGAACAAAAAAAAACACAACGTGAAGATAAAAAAAAGAATAAGCCATATAATAAACCACAACAATATCAAAGTAGCTTTCCACCATCTGATTATGTAGAAGTTCTCGAAGGTCTTACACAAATGCATAAAAAACAAGATGACCTAAAATATAGAATCGAACAAGTTTATAAACTTTTGTCTAAACAATAATTTTTTTTATTTAAATAATTTTAATAATATTATTTTCCAAATACAGACTCTCCATTATATGTAATATATAGAAAACCATCTATATTTGCTTGCTCGTTATATATTGATATCATTAATCCAGATGTTGGTGGTAATACATTATTTACAAAAATAAATATTGCTTTATCTGGTTCCAATTTAATTCTTTTTCTTATTACATGAATAAATTGTCCTACTGATAAATCATTTGGTACTAAATATTTATTTTTATCTATATCTGGTAATGTACAACCTGATGCTCTTTCAACAATTACAGGTATTCTTTCTGGATACTTGGCACGTATTCTATCTGATTCATTTTTTCTTATATTCTTTGATTTGGTTTCTATCATATTTATATATTAATATACTATATCTATTAAATCATTTTTTATAAATATTTTACATAATCTATATTATTATTTTTATTACAATAATTTATATCACGTACATTATATGAATTTATTAATTATATTAATAATTCATATAAATTTTAATTTTTTAATTCTTCTTATATATTCATTATTTATATAGATATATTATTATCTATTTCATATATATTATATTTTATATTTAATATAAATCCAGTATATCTAGCCAATATATATAAATAATCAGATAAACGATTTATATACGCAGAAATATTTAAAATATTTATATTATCTATTTCTGATAATATATTTATATCTGAATAATAATAATAATGTATAGAAGATAATCTCCTCTCCGCACTGCGACACTTTGTTCTCGCTCTATCAATTGATGCTATTAATATATTTCCACCAGGCAATATTAAATTTGATAATTCAGACATCTCATTCGTTAACTCGTCTATATATTTTTCAATAATTTTTAAATTTTCATTATTATAATCAAATTTTAACATCTTATCTTTTATATTTTCATTTCTTATATCTCTTGAAATTATTTTACTTATATCAAATAATATATATTGAATTTTTTTTAGTATATTATAATATTTATTTATATTACTATTATTTTTAATTCCATTATTTATTAAATATTGCATTTTTTTATCATTTTCTAATATTGCTATTATAAAAGCTATATCGGAATTTAATTCATCAAATTCTCCCAAACATTTAATTATAACATTATTCTTTACCACGCGTGTACCATCTGATAAATATGTCATACCCATATCCCCTATTTTACTATATATTTTCATTTAAAATACTATATATTTTAAAATTTATATAATTTTAAAAATAAAATTATCCTTCTAATTTTATATCATTATTTTTAATATTTAATGATATATTATTACAAGATGATGTTTCACATTGATACTTATTATCACATTCGCATAATTTATATTTTAATCCACTCCCGTACTTTGAATCATAAACCCAATTATAATCTATTGAATTTTTAGCAATAGTGTTTATATTATTATAAAAATCCCGATTAAAATTTTTTATATTTTTATTGGAATTTTGAAAAATTAATTTACAAAAGGTTGCAGACCTTCCATTTATTTTTATCATTGTTTATTAATATATTTATCATATATATCTATTTATAGTAATTATTTTTATATATAAATTATATAAATTTATTAATTTAAATTTTTTTATATTTGGAAACAAACCCAATATTGGAACTCGAATACCACGACCTTAAATTTCATATGTATTTCCAGAATATAATTTATCAAATAATTCCATACTTTTCTAATGATATATAATGATTTTTTTAATATATATATATTATTATTACTATCACTTATACTTTTAATACCTTTGACATTAGAAGAACCATATATGTCTTTTTATCAACTATTATTATTTTTTTGAATTCATTTATTAATATATATAAAATAAAAAATGATTTATTTATTAGTT
>MDTF01014918.1_pt1 | contig 16212 bp, 11 predicted proteins | sample 811191 | NCBI WGS metagenome assembly MDTF01 (sample SAMN05326649, study PRJNA326480) | marine metagenome | isolation source: seawater | place: Southern Ocean | collected 2011 | reverse complement strand
ATTTTTCTTTTTTGTAATTACCATAGATTACAGTATTAAGTTGTTAAGATGTTTTAGTTTTGCACTCAAGCTAATTTAGATATGGGACAGGTTATAAAAAAGACATCCCTTTTTCTTATCCAATACTATGATTAAAGAAGCAAGTAGAGATTTGTTGCATTATGAAATCCAAGGAGCTCCAGAGGGTGCCCCATGGTTAGTATTTGTTCATGGCGCTGGAGGTTCTATAAGAACTTGGCAGTTTCAAATTGAAACTTTTGCAAAAGATTTCAGGTTGCTTTTATTGGATTTAAGAGATCATGGTTATTCAAAAGAAATGAGACCAGCTTACGATGCCTATGATTTTGATATTGTTTCAAATGATATTTTGAAAATAATTGATGAATTAAACATTAAGAGAGCACACTTTATGTCTTTAAGTGTAGGTTCCGTAATTCTTCAAAAAATTGATATACTAAGACCAAAACTTATTGATAAAATGGTAATGGCAGGGGCTATATTTGATGGTAGTAAATATATGTATGCCTTTGTTCATTGTGGAAAATTACTCACATACATTTTGCCTTTTCATCTTTTTTACTCTTTATTTAGTTTTATTGTTTTACCTAGAAAGAATCATAGATTAAGTCGCTATATTTTCAGAAAACAAAGTAAAAGAATGACGACTACTGAATATCTGAAATGGGTACATTTATATAAGCCTTTTTTCAAACTGATTAAACAATATGTTAATAGAGAGCTACCAAGACCATGTTTAATTGTAATGGGAGACCAAGATCATATTTTCCTTAATTCAGCTAAGAAGTTTGAAGCAAAGCAAAAAAATGCAGTTTTAACAGTAATAAAAGGTTGTGGTCATGTTGTTTCCATTGAGAGCCCAAAAATATTTAATAAATTGGCGTTAGACTTTATTAATAATAAAGATACCCCAAAAGAAGTTCAGACTGATCAGCCGATACCATACAAATGGAAAGATCTTAGGGCTTTAAGTGCTTAATTTTTTTTAAAATACAAACAACTTAAAAGTTTGGAAGAAAAAAATAAATATGCACAACCTATTTTCCTGAAACTGTTAAAAGATTAGGAAAATAAATAGTAATAAAACATATAGAAAACCAAATCATATGCATCGCTTTTTTTACTCAAAAAATAAACAACAAAAATTACTTGACTAAATAAAAAGGAAATAAGGAAACATAATGACTAGTTGGACTAAATGTGAAAGTTGTCAGGGCCGAGGAAATAGAAGTCGAAGAATTCGCAAGAAGGCACACCTGCTCTACCGAAAAAAACTTGAACAATTTAAAAAATTAAATAGCGAAGGACTTACTCCTATTCCACCTAAAGGTCATTTAGAAAAATGCTCAAACTGTTCAGGATTAGGAATTATTCCTTCACTTAAACCACCTATCTCAGATACAGTAAACTATCCGAAAGTTGCAATTATTGGTGGCGGAATTGGTGGTGTTGCATTAGCTGTTGCATGTTTACATAGAGGGATTCCGTTCACACTTTATGAACGAGATACTGGCTTTGATACTCGTCCTCAAGGCTATGGACTTACTTTACAGCAAGCAAGTAAAGCTATTGAAGGATTTGGAATTATTTCACTCAAAGAAGGTGTCATTTCTACAAGACACCTCGTCCACAGTACCGAAGGAAAAGTAATTGGAGAATGGGGAATGAGAAAATGGATGCCATTAGATTCTGAAAAATCGCCTAAAAAAACAAATATTCATATTTCACGGCAATCTTTAAGGTATGCACTAATAGAGCAACTTGGTGGAAGTGATATTATTAAATGGGGGCATCAATTAATAGGTATTAAAGAAACTAAAAACAAACATGTAAACCTAACTTTTAAGGTTAATGGATTGGTGCACAATTCCAAAGCAGATCTTGTAATTGGGGCTGATGGAATTCGTAGTTCGGTAAGAAATTTACTTATTGGTGAAAAAAAATCACCACTAAGATATTTGGGCTGTATAGTAATATTAGGAATTTGTCCTTTATCAGCTCTTGACGGTATTAATAGTGAATTGCTCGATTCAGCTACAGTGTTTCAAACAGCAAACGGAAACGAACGGATTTATATTATGCCATTCTCATCAGATTCTGTAATGTGGCAATTAAGTTTTCCTATTTCAGAAGAAGAAGCAAAAGCTTTCAATAAAAAAGGCCCAAAAGCATTAAAAGGAGAAGCGCTCAAAAGAACGCAATGGCACTCACCTATTCCAGAAATTGTAAAAGCTACTATAGAAGATCAGATTTCGGGGTACCCAGTTTATGATAGAGCATTACTTAAACCAGAGCTACTAGAGCAAATTAGCCAATGTACATTAATTGGAGATGCTGCACACCCAATGAGTCCATTCAAAGGACAGGGAGCAAATCAAGCATTACTAGATGCCTTAGCACTAGGCAAAGGAATAGCAAGAGGATGTAGACCTTCATCTAACTGGGAAAAAACAGGTATAAGAAAAAGTGTCCTAACCGAATTTGAATCAGAAATGTTAGAACGTAGTGCTTCCAAAGTAATAGAATCTGCAGATGCTGCAAAGTTTTTACATTCCGAAATTGTACTTCATAAAAGCAATCAACCAAGGGGAAGAAACCTTAACAAAAAAGATAAATAAAGGACTATTTAATGGAACTAAGAGTAATAAGATATTACTCTTCCTAAACAAGGATAAATTACTAATATGAAACAATAATTATTTCACCTAAAAATAAATTTGGGGCCATTGGAAAATTAAAATCTTCTGTCGCTATAAGAGGAATAAAAGAATCTACCCTTTCCATCGGGCTTCCATTTGGGAAGATTTTAGAAATTATTTTTTGTAGTTTATCTATCGTCTGTTTATGCTTTTTCTTCTCAGCATTTGCAAACCGTTTTTCAAGGTTTATTAACGACACTAAAGCTCTTTTCTCTTCACCTAAAATAACCTTTTCCAAATCTGCCGAAATTGATTTAGCTTTTATCAATAAATCTTGATAGAATACAACTAATTTTTGCTTCTCATGAAAAAAAGAGATTTCATCTGCACCTATTCTTTTAATCAAATCATTGATTAACTGATCAGTATTTCCAAATAAATCCTTGAAATCAATTCCCAGATCTCCTAACCACTTCACTTGTTTTTGAGGAACTACAAAATAACTAGTTCTAACAATTGGTAAAGGAAACTGAATATTAAACGCTTTAAACATTGGTGCTAATTGTAGCCAATAACTAATCTCACCAGCTCCTCCCATATAGGCAACATTTGGTAAGATTACTTCCTGATAAAGTGGTCTTAGTAACACATTAGGACTGATAAATTCTGGCGTATTTTTAACAAAAAATTCAAATTCGCTTTTCGTCCAATTCTTTTGATTATTTACTGTGGAATAACCCACATCTGTTTTTACAATACGAGTTCTAATTTTATCTTCGATATAAAAAAGATTAATTTCTCTGGGGTTCACCTGAATTTTATAATCCGCCAAAAGCTTAATTTGCTCGTTAACTTTCTTAAAGGCAGTCTGCTCTTTAATTTCTTGAATAAAAAACGCAGCAGCTTTTTCTTTAAAGGCTGCGTCGTCACCATCAATAATGAGCAACCCTTTTTCTGCGAACAAAGATCTCACAAAGCTTCTTGTAATGTCTGCCAATGTATCCTCCTCAATAAAAGCTCTAGTGATTATGTTTTTTATTTCTAAGAATCGACCACCATCTCCAAGTATCGTTTTTATTTCCTCTAAAAACTCTGTGAAATAAGAATTTGAAATTCTACCAACTGGACCTTCATTTTTTCCTGGACAACATATTTTTTTACCGAATAAATTAACATAAGATATTTCATCGTAGTCATGATCTTCTGTTGCCATCCAAAATACTGGGACAAAATCATAATTTGAAGAACCTGTTAATTTTTCTGAAAGTCTAATTACATCAAGAATTTTGGTGTAAAAAAACTGAGCTCCTCCCAATAAATTTAATTGGTGCCCTGTTGTTATTGTAAAAGTGCTGTTGTTTTCTAAAAGTTTTAATGAAACTTTCTCACTTACCGTTAAATCAAGTTTTTTGTATTGATTTTGCAATACATTAACTAACAAAACTCTTTCCGTTTGAGTAAATGTCCGATTTATGGTATTTTCTAAAATTTGACTTTCAGAATATTCCCAGTTAATAATTGATTTTTTATTTAAATCACCATTAATATAATCGTTAATTAGCGATGGATAAAACGGAACTTCTTGGTTATTTAAAACTTTCATTTTTTAGGGCTGCGTACTCTTCTAGAGGATTTTCTAATACTTTATACATTGATTTCCTTAAAGATATAATAGAAGAAGATGTGTAAAATCCTATTCTTGTTTCATTATATCTATAATCTATTAGAGTAAGTTTAACAATGTCATCAATTGAGAGTTCAATATAGTGACCATATCGTATTAGTTTAAATCGAATCTCAAGATTTTTTGGTGCAATAAATTGATTTGTCTGTAAATTTTTAAAGACAAAATTATTTTGAGGATCAGATTCATTGAATCCCCAAGCCCTTATCTGAACATATCCACTTTTGTAATCTAATGATATGTAATATCCACTTCCATCATCGTCCTGAGCTAATACCAAACCGCATTTACCTACACCTTCAACTTTTAAAGTTCCCTCCCAAATATAGGATTCCGACATTTTTTTGAACGTAAATAATTCATATCCTGAACGAGATGCCATCCACCACTTTCCTCTTATCTTATCAAAATGAGCTGTCGTATTTCCATAAAGTAATTTAACGTCAGGAAAAGCAGCTTGTGCGTATGTTTTGATTATTTTTTCATCCCATTTATAAAATGATTTTAAAAATAATTTACCATTTTCATCAACTGCTAATTCTTTGGGTGGTGGCAAAGCCCGCTTAGAATTCACCTGCCTATCCAAAAAGTAGAAACTATAAATTAAATTATGTGTCCCATCTTTTACAATTCTAGCAGCATAATTACCTTGTGGCATTAATACATCATGATGAAACGATTGATATTCTCCAAGAAATTCAGCTGCATACCAATACCTAACTTTAACATCTTCTCTGATAGATCCAATTAAATAAGATACCCCATTAATTTCGATTGCGCTAGGGCATTCTACATCATCATAAGCTAAAGGAAAAAGCAACGGTGCTTGTGCTACGAATTTACCGGCAATTTTTTTATAAGCAGCAACACATCCTCTTCTATAAACGGGTCCATAACTAGCACGTGCACAAACTAATAAATATTCATCTCCTCGGTATTTATATAAATAAGGATCACGAAAACTTAACCAAGTACGTGGATTGTTTTTTAAATTTTCGTAGTGCGGCCCAACAGATTGAACTGTATCGTCTTCTGGAAACCTTTTTGTCCAATTGATTAAATCTTTAGAAACAGCTCTACCTACTTTTTGATTTACTCCTCTATCCGAAAGTTGTAAACCTGTATAATACATTTCGAATGTACCATCATCACAATCCCCAACATCCATGGTCCACAACATATCATCATCCCATTCTCCTGGGTGGCCAACAAACATTGCATTATCTACTCTTTTCCATGTAATCCCATCATCTGATATTGCATGCGCAATATAATCGTGATTAGGAATTATCAAATGAAATAGATGATAAACTCCGTCATGTACATGAACTTCAACATCTCCTATTTCCCAATCTTTAAATCCACTACCTGAATACATAAATAACCTTATTTTACTTTATTACTCCATACGCTTTCAAACCTTCAAGAATTCCAGCTGATGCGTATTCTTTTGCGATATACAGTTTTTTTCTAGATTTCAAATGACTTAGTTCTTCTGATCTATTACCTACAACAATTCCATTTATTGGATCACGGAACATATCCATATCATTTCCAGAATCACCACATGCATAAACTTTGTTTAACTGCAATCCCCATTTATGACAAAGATACAATATGGCATTCCCTTTAGAAGCTCTTTTTGGAAGAATATCAACAAAACGATTGTGAGAAGATATTACATTAATATGATACCAGTCGTTTTCCAGTCTGTTTTTAATTCTCTCCTCATCGTATACCTTTGGATTACAGTAATATGAAATTTTGTGTGGATTCTGAGCATTATCTTCTTGAAGTTCTAACCATTTTAAAGGCTTCAAAGCTGCAATAATTTTTTCTCTATCCCACTTAAATTCTAAATATGCGCTCCAATCATCATCTTTAGAAGCTTTTGTTGTATCGTAATAAATTTCTGTTCCAACTGAGGCTATCATAAAATCAACATCAAGATCGTAGGCTTCAACTACTTCCTTAACTAAGTCGAAATTTCGTCCTGATGCTAATGCAAAACAAACATCATCAGGTTTATTTTGTAAAAACTTCTTAAGCTCCTCCACACCAGGGTCTCCATGTTCAGGAGATATAAGGGTACCATCAATATCAGTTATAATTAAACTTTTCGCCTTCTTCAAACGCTCAATTATCACTTTCGGAGCATTTAATTCCTTTGCTGTTTTAGCTTCCGTCCTATTTAAACTTTCTAACACCCAACTAACATACACCTCAATATGCGATGCCCAACTATAAAATTTCTTAGTGCTAATAATTCCGTTATCACTATATCGCCTCCATCTTTCCTCACTCGTTAGAATTCTTTTTATACTGGTAGTAATATCTTTATTATCATCAGGATCAACTAAATAACCATTTTTCATTTTTGGAACAATTTCCGACGGTCCACCATTTTTAGTAATAACTACTGGCAATCCTGTTCCTCCTGCTTCAATTGTTGTTAAACCAAAATTTTCATGCAGACAAATATTAGCAAATACACCTCTTTTATTCGCACAATATTGATAGATTAATGCAACCTCATTTTCAATATCATGTCTTTTTGGAATTGCTAATTTACCATAAAGATCATATTTATCCATCAAAAGTAACAATTCAGTTAATACCTCTTGTTCCGCTTCAGGCATTGAATTAATATCTTTTCTAATTCCTGCAAAAATAACTAGGTTAGCTAAAGCCTGAAGTTCCTTATCTTCTCCATAAGCCTCAATTAAAGTATGTAGGTTCTTTCTTCTATCAGGACGACTAAGCGCCAATATAACAGGTTTATTTGGATTGGTTAAAAACTTTTCAATATTCTGACCAACCCAATATCTGCGCTGTAACTTAAGATACTCCTCGTCCTCTTGAAACTCTTGTATATAATAAGGACTGAATTTTTCAATATCTATCCCAGGAGGTTGAACATGGAATTGAGCTTTATCATAATTTTTATATTTTTCCCAATCTCCTATTTCCAAATAAGTAGAAGTAACAATAAATTCACTTAGCGCTAATGCACCTTCTTCTGCATTAATTCGCTGTTTAAATTTAAATTTTTCTTCAGCTTGTTCCTCAGTCATCCCTGACTTAATCATTTTCTCCTTTTTTGCTTCCCCTAAAGAATGTCCTGTATGAGCAAAAGGTATATTTAATTTAATCGATATCTGAGTTGCAGCATAACCAGCGTCTCCATAATGAGAATGAAGCCAGTCTATTTCTAAATCATTTTCCTTAATATATTTGATCGCATTGTCAACAAATTCATCCAAATGCTCCCACAATGCCTCTTTCTTTTTATAGTCGAACCCACCAAACTCAATTCTATTAATTTGAAATTTAGGATTTATATCTTCAACAGTAGCTCCATATTCTTCTGAAACTTCAGGATCTTTAATCTTCCTAGTAAAAATATAAATTTGCTCTACATCTTTATGAACTGATAAATGCTCTGCTAATTCAAACACATATTTTGTCTGCCCACCATTATCAGCATCTCTACCAATTTCAAGTCCACTTCCTTTTACTAATCCATGTAAGTTAATTATAGCAATTTTCATCTTAGTTCTGTTTTTGTACTCTTTTTCTACAAATTATTCTAAAAAAAAGCCATCTAATTATAACTAGATGGCTTTTACTTTTTTTTTTGAAAAATAAATATTAAAGTATTATCCTAATTTCAACTCTTTGATTTGCCGTTTTACCTGACTCAGTTTCATTACTGAATAAGGGTTCTGTGGCACCCATGTAAATAATTTTTAATTTAGATTTATTAACCCCTTTCGCAACTAGGTAAGTCACAACTTGATCTGCTAAATCTTTACTTTTCAGTTTTGCATCTTCATTTTCACTAAAATGACCACTGACTCCCAAAACTAGCTCTTCAGCTTGAACTTGTTGAGCAGCGAACATATCCAATATTCCTTTTGAGAAAGTATTAATTTCATACCCATTTTCGCTTTTCTTAAAAGCAATAACTTGAGTTTTAAATAAATCTTTACTCACTACATTAATTGGAATTAATCGCTCAATTCTTAAATCTTTTTCAACCGTGTGAATCGAAGCCGTTTTTCTCGCTGTAACCTTCTTACCTCTACTATTATTAGTTCTGCGTTTTCTTTTATTTTTTTTGACTTTGGGCACAGTAACAGATACTGTTGTAGAAAAAGATTTATAGCCTTTATGGTTCACTAAAATATCATATGTTTTATTAGAAACTAATGTATTAAAATATGAACCGTCTTCTTTAGAATTACTTTCAAACACTTCACCTGAGGCTACATCCTTAAAAGTAACTTTAGTTTTTAAAGGTAAACCTGTTGAAGCATCCATCACTTTTCCTTTTACAATTGATAATTGCTTACTTTCTCCTGTAAGTACATTGTAGTGCGTTAAATCAACTTGGTAAATATCAAAGTTCGTTTTACCTTTTTCTCTTTTAGAAGAGATCCAACCAACTTTTCCATCTGAACTCAATACAAATTCTTTTTCATCCAAATGCGTATTAATAGGATACCCAATATTAACTGGATCACTCCAATTACCCAATGAATCGAGAGTAGTTTTAAAAATATCATACCCTCCAAAATTAATTTCATCATGACCTTCAGAGGTGAAAAATAATACTTTCCCATTGGGGTGAAGGTATACGCTTCTCTCGTCATACAATGTATTAATTTTATCCCCTAAATTTGTAGGCTTCCCCCATGTTTCATCCTCTTCTAATGTAGACACCCAAATATCTCTACCTCCCTGAGCACCTTTACCTTCTAGCATTCCAAAACGATCACTTATAAAATACATCTTCTTACCATCAGCAGTTAAGCAAGCACCAGCATCAAAAGATTTAGAATTTACACCTTCTATTATTTTGGGAGACCCCCACCTTCCTGTTGAACCCTTCTTCGAAATATAAATATCCCCTCCTCCTGTTGGTGATATAATTTTTTTATTTTCGGATGAAACATTTCTGTAAACTAAGATATTTGACCCATCTGGCGAGATACTGCAATTGGCATCATACTCTTTAGTATTAAGTGCTCCCTCTATTGGTTTTGATTCTCCCCAAGATTGGAATTCTTCATTCCATACTGATTCATATATATCTTCATAATACTGACCATCAGATAAAAGCTCACCACCTTTAGAATCAGATCTCCTTGAGGTAAAAACAAATGTTTTACCATCCGTACTTACCGAAGGGTGATAATCATCATAATTTGAATTTATAGAATCACCTAAGTTAGAAACAGAAGCAGAAATAGGATTTTCCATTTCTTTCAAGGCATAATTAACTTGTGAAATAAATCGATCAACTTCATAACGAGTAATTAACTTCCTGGATGCCAGTTTTTTAAATTCATTATACTTTTCAAGTGCGCCATTATAATCTCCAGTTTTTTGAAGACAAGAACCATATCCAAAATAAAAACTTGCATCTTTCTTTTTTAAAGTTCCTGAGTTAACTTCTGCAAAATAACTTAAAGCGTCTTCTAATTCATCAAGCTCCAAATAACAAAATCCTATTCGGTAATTAAGTTGAGCATTAGTCATGTGCTTATTATAAACATTTTTATAAAGTTTTAATGCTTCATCAAAATAACGATTGGAAAAGGCTGCATTTGCTTCTTCAACATCATACTTTTCTTTTAAGGATAACTTGTCTTGTGCAAACAAACTAGTACTAAATACTATTGAAAAAATTAACAACTTTACAGCTCTCTTCATGTTCACTTTATTTTAATTTCAGATGAAAAAAAATGAATTAAAACAATATTTTTCATTTTCATCGTCGGATTAACAAAATTAAAAAAAATGACGAATTATGAAAGTAAAAAGTGCACCAGTTTTCAACAAAACACTACCGAATTAGAGATACGTGGCCTATTTTTGAATTCGAGCCCGTTCCAACTCCTCTATACCACACTTTGTAAACATAAACATCAATTTGAACATTTCTACCATTTAAAGTACCGTCCCAACCATGATTAATATCGTTAGATTTAAATATCAACTGTCCCCATCTGTTAAAAACAAGCAACTCAAATTCAACGATTCCAAAACCCTTTACAAAGAAAACATCATTTAATGCATCCTTATTTGGTGTAAATGTATTGGGAATAAATAACGTAGGACAATCCCCAACTTCTATTGAGTCAACTACTGAACAATTGCGATCAGACATAGTTACAGTATAAACACCTAGTGCACTTTTTTCTATGGCTGAAGTACTATCTCCTGAACTCCAATTATAAGTCACACCACTTGGTGCGTTTTCCTGATTTTCTAATTGAAAAACTGTTCCCTCGCAAACACTAAAACTTTGACCTAATTCAAGATTACCTAAAACAGTATTCTCATAAACTGTAATTGACCTTACTAAACTAGTGTCATTTTGACATCCCTCTTTAATTGTCATTTTAACATTGTAAACTCCTGGTTCACTGTAAGTATGTAATGGATGTTGATCATTTGAGGCGTTATTTGCAGAAAACTCATCATCAAAATCCCACTTCCATGTATCTGGCCACACATCGCTTTCATCCAAAAATTTAAGCGGAACTCCAGAACAAACATTAGTGACCTTAAAATTAGGACGCGTGGGAATGTCTAATTTCAATACCCAATAATCGTTCATTCCCCTACTATAATGCGTTCGATCGCCTGAAATCCCAGAAAGAGAATGCCCTCCAACCAAAATACCTCTGTCGCATTTTATAAAAATTGCTTGCAAAGAATCATTATCAGTTCCCCCATAATTCACATCCCAAAACTTATCCCCCAATGTATCAACTTTAATGATCCAATAATCCTCACCCCCATTAGTCCCTGAAGATTTATTACCATCTGAACCACTAGAAAAACCAGCAATAATTGCAGCTCCTTCAGGAGACACTTCCATGTCTTTACAAATATCTGACTGTGAAGATCCAAAAGTTTTGTCAATAGATTTATCTCCTAAATCATTAATCATGAAAACCCAAAAATCAGCATTCCCATAACCCGTACTAATTTTATTTCCAGTTGCTTTAGAGAAAGTAGTTCCTGCAACCCAAAATGTTTTTTTAAGAGTATGCTTTCTAATTTCTTCACAAAAATCATCCTCAATACCTCCATAAATCCATTGATCTAATAGATCCCCTGTAAGATTTAATTTCAATATCCAAAAGTCAAATCCTCCATAAGAATCTGAAGATTTCAAACCACTTGAGTCCGAAGCAGAAGAACCAGAAACAAATATTTCATTGTTAACAACAACAATATTCTCAAGAATATCAGTAGTATCACCACCAATTGTTTTGTCCCAAACAACGTTTCCTGAACTATTCACTTTCACTAACCAATAATCTTCATTTCCATATGAATTATCGGATTTATCTCCGGATATATTCGATTCGGAAACGCCACCAAGTAAAAAACCATCATCAACCGTTAAAACTGCAGAATTTAAAAAATCATTCTTTGCTCCACCAATGGTTTTATCCCATAATATATTTCCATCCTTAGAAATTTTTACAATCCAAAAATCAAACCCACCTTTAGAATTTTCTGTTTTATCTCCATTACTTCCTCCAGCCGAAGAGCCAGCTAATAGGAAACCTCCATCGGGAGTTTGTAAAAGTGTTGAAAAAATTTCTGCTGTATCACTTCCTAAAGTATGATCGAAGACAATATTTTTATTTGTGTCCATTTTTAAAATCCAAAAATCGGATAAACCATTACTTTTCTCAGACACTTCTCCTGTTTTAGAACTATTCGAATGGCCTGCAGATATAATACTATAATCGGTTTCTAATTCAATTACGTCCATCAAACGATCCTCATAATCACCACCCCAAGCGTAGTCTTCAACCAAAGCAGGAATACTACCCTGAGCTGCACTGTAAGAAGTTACTATCACACCTAGCAATAAAGTAATTATAAATTTCATTAAATATTATTTTTTTCTAGTTCTTCAATAGCAAAATAAGCTGCTACTGCAGCATAAGTTGGTGCAAACATCCAACCTATGAAAGGGACTAAGTACATTAATTGAAAAATAGATCCAACGCCAACAGCCATTGATTTATTTCGTTTAATATAATTAATGCTACTTCTAGCACTTAATCTTTTTCTTTCTAATGAATAATCCATCATACTAAATCCTAAAAAATAGGCACTTACCAACCAAAACATAATAGGTTGAATTAAATTAACAACTGGAACGAATGTAAGTGTTAAAATGACAACAATACAAATACATTCCAGTAATATATTTCTAATTGCTATACTGACACCCCTTACGGTATCTTTCAGAAATTGTTCCATCGCAAAAGGCAACTCAATTCCCCGATTTTTTTGATCTACAATTTCTATTAAGTACGCTATGACAGGAGAATAGAATATTAAAATTATTGACTTATAAACTGCGAGGTAAATCATAATAAAAATACTTTTCACCGCCCAACTAAAAATAAATTTCATACCAACTAAAGTGGTCGAAAACACTTCACAGCTATAATACATCCAGCCATCCTCGTTTTCACAATCCCATTCAAAAACAGCATCTACCCATCCATTTACATTTCCTAATAACCACATCAAAAATGAAATAAAAAAAAACAAATTTATTATTCCTGGAATAAAAACAAAATGCCAAAGCCTATGTTTTTTAAAAAAATAATGAGCCGTTTTAAACGAATTAAGCGCAATTGAAAACTTCGTGTGAATTCCCATATTTAAATTATAAAAACGTGTTTTTTTTATTTGAAAAACACTGGAAAAGAATCTCATCTTCATAAGAATCTCCTTTTTTAAACCAATCTTTCTTTATACCTACTTGTATAAAACCTAAACTGGAAAACAAAGCGATACTAGCTTTGTTTGATACTCCAACATTAGCATAAATTTGATTTAAACTTAAATGATCAAAAATATATTCTAAAAATATATTCAATGCTTTCTTAGCAAAACCTTGACCCCTATCTTTTTTATTTGAAATCATAACTCCTACCCCAGCTCTGTTATTATGAGGATCAAAATCAAAAAGATCAATTAATCCAATTGCTTTGTTTTCGGAGTTGATAATTACCAATCGCAGTTGCTTAGATGAAAAAATATCTAAATGCTGATTTTCTAGATATTGATGTAAAACAAATTTAGAAAACGGCACTAAAGTTTGACTTACATTCCATATTTCCGTATTATTTTCCCAAGTATAAAGCAGTTCCAAATCATTCGGCTCTAGTGCTCTCAGTGCTATATCTCCTCCTTTTAATAACATTATTTAAATACTTTAGGGAGTGCTTTATAAATTGCTTCGTTTACTTCAAAAACGGAATATCTTTTCATAGATAGTTCTCCTTTTGCCATTGCATCATCCAAATTTAATTGATAATAACCTTCAATAATACCTTGAGACTTCAATCTAGGTAATAGGTCAAAAATCAAGTGTACATCATGAATTTCAGTACTATAAATCTCACTCATAAAATCTTTAATTGGACTCAAACAAGTTGCAGCTCCAATGTCAACTCGAGGATAAGCCTTAACAATACTTCTTACCGAATCCAACATTTGTTTGTCAGTATAAATTACAGGCAGTTTTAATTTCACAAAAACACTTTCAATACTATTTTTCTTTACATAATTAATGTACACATTAACGTTTGTATCGAATGAAGGACCTTTGGTGCTTATTCCGTAAACTTTTCCAGCAACAGTTAATAGTAAATGAGGCGGAACTGTTCTTGCATTTAAAATAAGCAAATAAACACCTTCATCTAATTGCCCCTTTACATAAGGTTCTAAATCTAGTATTTTAAAATCACTCATTAACTAATCCTTTAAAAACGAATTCTGCTGGACCTTGTAGCCAAACATTTTCGTATCCATTACCTACTCTTTCAAATAGAACTTTTAAATCTCCTCCTTTTGCTTTTACTAAAAGTTCATTTCCATTAAAATTACCAGTAATGTGAGCTGTTAGAACTGCAGCTGTAACTCCTGTACCACAAGCTAATGTTTCATCTTCAACTCCTCTTTCGTATGTTCTTATTTTAAGAACATCATCATAAATATCTATAAAATTAACATTTGTCCCTTCTTTAGAAAAACGACCATTATAACGTATTTCTCGCGCCTGATCAACCAAGTCCATATTGTCTAAGTTATTAGAATTGAATGTGACGTAGTGCGGTGAACCTGTATTCATATAAACATAACCGATGCCCTTTTCAATATCAGGAACATCAATCATTTTTAAACTCACCCAACTATTACCATCATAATCTATCATTTCTGCCTCGTGCGGACCATCAACTGCTAAAAAACAACACTTATCACCTACAACACCGATCGTTTTCGCAAAAGAGACAATGCATCTGCCGCCATTTCCACACATAGACCCTTCATTTCCATCAGAGTTATAATATACCATTTCAAAATCAAAACCTTCTTTATTTCTTAACAACATTAATCCATCTGCTCCAACACCAAATCTCCTATTACAAATCTTTGCAACCAGAGCTGTATTTGACCTATCAAATTCCTCTGCTCTATCATCAATGATTACAAAATCATTTCCAGCTCCTTGATATTTATAAAATGTAATTTCCATACTACTTATTTTTCTACTGTAAAATTAACACTTTTTAACCGGACAGCTATATAGTAAGCTTTAATCATTCGTTAACTTTAAGAACAAGTTAAAATCTTATCAGATGGACATCAAAAATATAACTCAAGGAATTTTAACAGCAACTGCAGGAGGTGCTTTAGCACTCGGTGGTTTTTTTCTGTTTTCTAACCAAAACCAATCAGTAATCAAAAACAATATTATTACATCTCAGCCTCAAATCACACTATCTAGTACTTCTTCAATAGTCCCTGCTTCTGTACCGACTTTTGAAAATGCAGCTAAAAAAACATTAAATAGTGTGGTACACATTAAGACAATTAGTACTCAAGAACAACAAATTATAAAAGACCCTTTTCAAAGACTTTTCTTTGGAAATCCAGAAGTTCAATCGCGTAAAAGAGAAGTTTCGGGATCAGGATCTGGCGTAATTATTTCTTCCGATGGTTATATCACAACTAATAATCATGTAATTAAAGGCGCAAAAGAAATTCAAATTACTTTAAATAACAAACAAACTTATACCGCTACAGTAGTTGGGGTAGATCCGACAACTGATTTAGCATTAATCAAAATTAACGAAGTGGATTTACCCGCTATCTCATATGGAAACTCGGACGAACTTAATGTTGGTGAATGGGTTTTAGCCGTTGGAAATCCATTCAATTTAAATTCAACTGTTACAGCCGGAATTGTAAGCGCTAAAGGCAGAAATATTAATATACTAAAAGAGGATTACGCAATTGAAAGTTTTATACAAACCGATGCTGCAGTTAATCCAGGTAATAGCGGAGGTGCACTTGTAAATCAAAATGGAGAACTAATAGGTATAAATACAGCTATTGCTTCAAATACTGGCTCCTATACTGGTTATTCTTTTGCTGTACCTGTTAATATGGTTAAAAAAATTATGGGAGATCTATTAAAATTTGGAACTGTTCAACGTGCTTTACTAGGTGTTCAAATTATAGATATGAGTCAAGAACTTGCTAAACTTAATGGTATTGAAAATTTAAATGGAGTATATATTTCTAAGCTAATGCTTAACGGTGCCGCAAAAGATGGTGGATTAAAGGAGGGCGATGTCATCAGGAAAGTTGGCAATACAATTATTTCCTCATCAGCTGAATTACAAGAGCAAATTGGACAATTTCATCCTGGTGATAAAGTAAATATCACTTTCGAAAGAGGTGGGAAATTAAAAACTACAGAACTGACTTTAAAAAATAGGCTTGGCACTACTGCTTCTGTTAAAAAGGAAATTT
>MDTF01018178.1_pt1 | contig 16223 bp, 15 predicted proteins | sample 811191 | NCBI WGS metagenome assembly MDTF01 (sample SAMN05326649, study PRJNA326480) | marine metagenome | isolation source: seawater | place: Southern Ocean | collected 2011 | reverse complement strand
TCTTTGTTTTTAAAATAAAACTCGCTATAATATTTTTCCATGGCGCGATATATATTCGTAACTGGCGGCGTGGTTTCATCACTTGGCAAAGGTCTAACCTCAGCATCACTAGCTTCTTTACTTCAACTGAGAGGTTACAAAGTAAGAATTAGAAAACTAGACCCTTATTTAAATGTAGACCCTGGAACAATGAATCCTTTTGAACACGGTGAAGTTTTCGTCACCGATGATGGAGCTGAGACAGATTTAGATCTAGGACACTATGAAAGATTTACAAATAGGCCAGCTACTAAAGATGATAACATTACTACTGGGCAAATATATAAAGATATAATTGAAAAAGAAAGAAGAGGAGAGTATTTAGGCAGCACAGTACAAATTATTCCTCATGTTACAAACAGTATAAAGAAATTTATTTCGAACAAAGTATCAAAAGAAGACTTTGTGATATGTGAAATTGGCGGCACAGTAGGAGACATTGAAAGCCTTCCATTCTTAGAAGCTATTAGACAGTTTTCAAATGAAGAAGGAAAGAATAAAAGTTTATTTATTCACCTTACTTTAGTTCCGTACGTTAATGCATCTGGAGAATTAAAAACAAAACCAACACAACATTCGGTCAAAGAGTTAAGAAGCATTGGTATTCAGCCAGATATTATAATCTGTAGAGCTGAAAAAGATATTCCCAAAGAAGAAAAAAGAAAAATATCTCTATTTTGTAACGTAGAACCAGATCATGTAATTCAATCGGTTGACGCTGAGTCTATCTATGAAGTTCCAATCAAGTACAACGAAGAGAAATTAGATAAAAAGATTTTAAATATATTTGAACTTAAAGAAAAAAATAAACCAAATTTAAAAATATGGAAAGATATTGTCAGTAAAATTAAATCAAAAAGAAAAAAAATTTCAATTGCAATAGTAGGCAAATATGTTGATTTAAAAGATGCTTACAAGTCTTTAGACGAAGCATTGATACACGGATCTTTAAGTAATGATGTAGATTTAAACACAGAATGGGTTGACTCAACCAAAATTAATAAAAAAAATGTAACTAATATTTTAAAAAAATATAGCGCAATATTGATACCTGGTGGTTTTGGTTCAAGAGGAACAGAAGGGAAGATCGAGGCTATAGCTTACGCAAGAAAATATAAAGTACCTTTTTTTGGAATTTGTTTTGGTATGCAGATGGCAATAATAGAGGCAACTAGAAATATGCTAGGTATGAAAAAAGCCACGTCCAGTGAATTTGGCACCAAGGGCACGCACGTAGTTGGATTAATGCAGGAATGGGTTAAAGGAAAAAGCATTCAAAAAGGAAGTAAAATTTTTTTAGGCGGCACAATGAGACTAGGTTCGTTTAAAGCTAAATTGAAAAAAAACACATTAATAAGTAAAATTTATAAATCAAATTTAATTAACGAAAGACACAGACATAGATACGAAGTAAATAAAAATTTAAAATCAAAATTAGAAAAAAAAGGTTTAATTATATCTGGACTTTCGCCTGATGGGTCCCTACCAGAAACTATTGAGCTTGAAAACCACCCGTGGTTTATTGGTGTTCAGTTCCATCCTGAATTTAAGTCTAGACCTTTTGCGCCACATCCTCTATTCTCATCATTTATTAAAGCAGCAAAAAATAATTCGGAAAATATAAATGATTAACCATAAAGTTAAGTGTGCTAATTTTGAAATAGCTAACGATAAATCCTTCACCTTAATTGCGGGTCCATGTCAGCTAGAAAGTGAGCAGCACGCACTGGATATTTCTAAAGAATTAAAAAAAATAACGTCAGATTTAAAAATAAATTTAATTTATAAAACCTCTTTTGACAAAGCAAATAGAACAAGTCTTAAAGGACAAAGAGGCATGGGTTTAGAAAAATCTTTAGCAATTTTTGATAAAATTAGAAACGAAGTGGGAATACCCATTTTAACAGATGTGCACACAGCCGAACAATGCCCTTTATTGGCTCAACATGTTGATGTTTTGCAAATACCAGCTTTTTTATGTCGACAAACAGATCTATTAATAGCAGCAGCAAAAACTGGAAAAATAATTAATGTTAAAAAAGGTCAATTTCTAGCGCCATGGGATATGGCGAATGTAATAAAAAAATTAGAAGATTCTGGAAATAAAAATATCATGATAACGGAACGTGGTGCTAGTTTTGGATACAACACCTTGGTTTCAGATATGAGAGCTTTACCTATTATGGCTAAATTTGGTTATCCAATTGTTTTTGATGCCACTCACTCGGTGCAACAACCTGGTGGAATGGGAGAAAAAAGTGGAGGACAAAGAGAGTTTGTCCCTTATTTAGCTCGAGCAGCTATTGCTGTTGGCGTGGGAGCTATTTTTATGGAAACGCACGAAGATCCAGATAACGCTCCTTCAGATGGACCTAATATGGTTCCAATAAATGAGATAAAAAATCTTTTAAAACAATTGATGTCGATCGATACTTTAATTAAGAATTAATAAATGGCCAAAATCACAAAGGTAGTAGGCAGACAAGTCTTTGATAGCAGAGGCAATCCTACTGTAGAAGCAGAAATTTATTTAAGCGATAAAACTAAAGCTACAGCTATTGTTCCTTCTGGCGCATCAACAGGTGCCTTCGAAGCTTATGAATTAAGAGATGGAGATAATAATTATTTTTTAGGCAAAAGTGTTTTAAAAGCGGTTAAAAATATTAATACTGTAATCAATAAAAATTTAAAGAACCTTAACGTAGATGATCAAAAAAAAATAGATCAAATTTTACTGAACTTAGATGGCACAGAAAATAAAAAGAAATTAGGAGCAAACGCTTTATTAGCCGTTTCTCTTGCAGCATCAAAGGCAGCAGCAATTACAAAAAAAAAAGAACTATACCAATATCTTGGAAAAAAATTTTCTTTACCAAAACCACTGGTAAACATTATCAATGGAGGTGCTCATGCGGATAATGATCTAAAAATTCAAGAATTTATGATAAGGCCAGACTCAGCAAAAAACTTCATGGATGCAATGGAAAAATGTTTTTTAGTAATTCAAAGCTTAAAAAAAATTCTTCAATCTAAAAACCTACTAACTAATGTAGGAGATGAGGGAGGATTTGCTCCGTCTATTAACTCAAATGAAGAAGCTTTAGAAATGGTTGTTGACGCAATTGAAAAATCTAAATTAAAACCGGGAAAAGATATTAATATTTGTTTAGATGTAGCCGCAAACGAACTAATGAATGATGCTGGTCAATACTCACTTAATTCGTCTAAATTTGTTTCTGTAGAAGAAAGTATTAATTATTATAAAAAATTAGTTTCTAAATATCCTATTAAATCTATTGAAGATCCTTTCGCAGAAGATGACTGGAATGCTTGGTCTAAACTAACAAAAGAAATAGGTAAGAAAGTTCAAATTGTAGGTGACGATTTATTTGTAACTAATGTTACTAGACTTCAAAGAGGCATAAAAGAGAAATCTGCTAATTCTATTCTAATAAAAGTTAATCAAATAGGCACGTTAACAGAAACTTTAAATGTGATTAATTTAGCAAAAAAAAATAATTTCAGTACAGTTATTTCTCATAGGTCGGGTGATACTGAAGATACGTTTATTGCTGACCTAGCTGTTGCGACACAATCAACTCAAATCAAAACAGGTTCTTTAGCAAGGTCAGAAAGAGTAGCAAAATATAACAGATTATTAAGAATAGAAGAACAGCTTGGAAAAACTTCTAAAATCGCTAGAATCTAAGTATGAATGTAGTTAAAATTTTCATAACTAAAAAAATATTTTTCTTTCAAATTTTTTTAACTCTCTATATTGGAATTAATTTAATTGGGGGAGAAAGAGGTTTAATTTCCTATTTTGAAAAAAGTAATTACGAAGAACAACTTTCTTTAAAAGACTCAAAATTGAAAAAAAAATTAAGTTCTGTGGAACATAAAAATAAACTCTTGTCAGGTAGCTCAGATTTTGATTATTTAGAAACCCTTTACCGCGCAAAGTTTAAATTTGGAAAAAAAGATGAAGTTTTAATTAAGCTTAACTGATGAAACCAAGACATCCAGAAAAAATAAAAAATTTAGTTAGTCCGCTTAAAAAAAAACCAGACTGGATCAGAACTAAAATTATCAATAGCCAAATATTTTTTAAAACAAAAGAAATTGTAAATAAAAATAAGCTTAATACTGTTTGCCAAGAAGCGAACTGTCCAAACATAACTGAATGCTGGAGCAAAAAACACGCAACATTTATGATTATGGGAGACACATGCACAAGAGGATGTGCTTTCTGTGATGTAAAGACAGGAAAACCTTCAGCACTAGATCCTCTTGAACCTTTTAAAGTTGCTAAGGCAGTAAAAGAACTTGAACTAAACCATGTAGTAATTACTTCTGTTGATAGAGACGATCTCGAAGATGGTGGGGCAAACCATTTTAAAAAAGTGGTACGTGAGGTCAAAAAAAACAACGTAAATACATCAATCGAAGTACTAACGCCAGATTTTTTAAAAAAAGAAAAAGCATATGAAAAAATTTTAGAAGCAGGACCCGATGTTTTTAATCACAATATAGAAACAGTCCCAAGTTTATATTTAAAAGTACGACCAGGCTCACGGTACTTCACGTCAGTCGAACTTCTCAAATCTGTAAAAAAGAAAAAACCAAATATATTTACAAAATCTGGCATCATGGTAGGTCTGGGTGAAAAAAAAGATGAGATTTTACAGGTAATGGACGATTTAAGAATGGCAGATGTCGATTTTTTAACTATAGGACAATATCTCCAGCCTACTACAAAACACTTTCCATTAGACAGGTATGTACATCCTGATGAATTTCAAGAATTAAAAAATATAGCAACTGCAAAAGGATTTTTACTTGTTTCCTCAACGCCCTTAACGAGATCTTCTTATCATGCAGATACTGACTTTAAGATATTAAAAGAAGCTAGGGACAAATCTTTAGAATGTCATCAGCATCAATAAAAAAAATTATTTCTTGTAATAAAAATCAATTAATTGATATGATTCTAGATATTGAAAAATATCCTGACTTTGTTCCATGGTGCCTTGAAGGAAAAATAATTGAAAAAAAAGACTCAAAAGATTTTATAGAAATCAAGGCAGATCTCAAAGTCGGTAAAAAATTTATAAATGAAGTTTATTCAAGCTTAGTTTTGTACTCCAAAAAAGACGACCTAATAACAGTTGCCAATATTAAAGGTCCATTAAAATATCTTAAAAATGAATGGAAATTTAAACAAGTAAATAATAATACTCAGTTAGAATTTAGTATTGACTTTGAATTAAAGAATGGATTTTTAAATATAATAATGAAAAATTCCTTTAATTTTGGGTTAAATAAAATTGCAGATGCCTTTGAGACTAGAGCAAAAAAAATATTTAAATAAATTCTTTTATTAAATTTAGTGATTTTTCTACAGATTTCCTTCTAATAGTATTTCTGCTCATATTTTTAAACAAGTATTTATTAACCTTTGTCTTCCTATTTTTTTTTATACCTATGTAAACTAAACCTACTGGTTTATTTTTTGTTCCTCCTGTAGGCCCAGCTATTCCAGTAATTGCCAAATTTAATTTAGCCTTAGAAATTCTTGCCAGGTTATTGACCATCGAATAACAACATTCTTTACTTACGGCACCATATTTTTTTATTATTTTATTGGGAACTTTAAGATATTTAATTTTAGATTTATTAGAATAAGTAATGATTCCAAACGTAAAAACTTTAGAAGCGCCACTTATAGAAGTGATGTATTGTGATAACATCCCTCCCGTGCAAGATTCCGCAACAGACAGATTTATCTTTTGTTTAATAAGCTTGGATAAAACTCTCTTAAGCTGATTATTCATAAAGTAGAAATGAAATAATTACTAACAAAACAATAGATGAGTAAATTCCTGCAATAACATCATCAAACATAACTCCAAATCCATTCTTCATATTCTTGTCAATTTTATTAATCGGGTAAGGTTTTAGAATATCAAAAAATCTAAATAAAATAAAAGAAACTATAACATACGACACAAAGCTGCCAATATCATTTTTTGAAAAAAAACTATAAATAGTTAATATTGGGATTGATTGGCCTACGAACTCGTCAATAACAATTTCTTTTGCATCAATATTATTAAAAGAATTTTTAAAAACATCTATAGAATAAACTGAAAATATAAAAATTAAAATTATAAAAAAAATTAAAAATATTATATTTATTTTATAAATATAAAAAAATATAAAAATTAAAGATGTAACAAATGACGCCATCGTACCTGGTGCATATTTTGAGTACCCAATGCCAAGCATAGAAAGAATTAAGATGTTTATCTTTTTAATCATATTTTATTACTGACATAATAACTTCGGCAGCAACGGCCCTCTCTTGACCAACAACTCCAAGCTTCTCAGTTGTTTTGGCTTTAATATTAATTCTATCTGGTGAAATTTCACATAAGTTTGCTATTTTATCAGTTATTTTATTTTTAAAATTCTTTATTTTTGGTGTCTCAATAATAATATTAATATCAATATTATTAATCATATAATTTTTTTCCTTAACCTCTTTTATAACCCTCTTAACTAAATCACTAGATTTCATATTTTTATATCTTTTGTCTTTATCGGAAAATTTTTCACCTATGTCTCCCATTTTACACGCACCAAGCAACGCATCAATTACAGAGTGTAAGACAGGATCTCCGTCCGAATGTCCAAGCGTGCCAATTTTAGAAGGGATTTTAACACCTCCTAAATAAAGTTTTTTACCCTTCACTAACCTATGAACATCAAAACCTATTCCAATTTTTATATTAGATTTACTAAATTGTTTTAATAAAATTAAATCTTCTTTATCTGTAATTTTAAAATTTCTTTTTTCTCCATTTACAAATTTTGCTTTTTTATTAATCAACGAAAAGTCATCATCTCTATATTTATTTTTTTGTGTTTTATGTAATTTGAATATTTCGTTAAGATTAAAACACTGCGGTGTTTGAGTTAAGAAAAAATTATTTCTTTTTATGCTTGCAATGCTGTTTTTTTCTTGTTTTTCTTTTAATGCATCCTGAAGCTTTAATATTGGAATAACAGTTTTATTTTTTCTTGAGTTTTTAAGAATATTTTTAATTAATTTTATCGAAAAATTTGGCCTTGCCGCATCATGAATTAAAACCTTGTTAATTTTTTTTTGTTTTATTAAATATGATAAAGCTTTATAAGTAGACTCATTTCTTGTGCGCCCCCCAATAATCATTTTAACGTTTTTTATATTAGTTTTCTTTAAATATTTTTTATGATTTTTGTTATAAACAAAAACTATCTTTTTAATTTCTTTAAATTGGTTTATTTTGTTTATTGTAATATCAATTAAAGTTTTTCCAGCTATTTTGTGATATTGTTTCGGTATGCTAGATTTAAATCTATTACTATCTCCGCCAGCAAGTAAAATAAAAGAAAATCCCATTGTATTAAACTATATTATATTTATCTAAATTAAATGTTGTTTTTGTATGTTGAATAATTTTAAAAACTTTAAATCTGTCATAGCATTTTCTATTTTAAGTGTTTTCCTATGTATACTTACTTTTTTAGCATTTATTAATCCAAACTTACTATTTTTTTCAAAAATTAGTTTACAAGTTTTATTAACTTTAGACATAATATTGCTTATTGTTTTTTTAATTATAATATTTAAAAAAAGTTACACTTTATATTATTTAAATAAAAACAAAAAAGCTGGCTCAAAAACTAGCTTAAAGTACATTTCTTTATTTACCTTATTTACATTTATTCCTTCTTTTTTTATAGCAGTCTTTTCATTGTTTATTTTCAACTATGGTCTGCAAAATTTTTTCAACGAACAAATTACAAAAGCTGTAAATAATTCTTACGATGTTGCAAAAAATTATTTGGAACAAAATAAAAAAACAGTAGAATCGGATGTTTTTTTAATGAGTGTTGGTTTAAATAGAGCATCTTCTTTATTTTATTCTTCGCCAGAAAATTTCAAAAACATTGCTAGGTCTGAAAAGCTACTTAGACGTGTAGATGATATTTTTCTAATTGATAGCTCTTCAAATATTATTTTTTCAGACTCAAGGAGCAATAATAATTTTACCGAACCAAGTGAAGAAGAAATTAATCAAGCTTTAGACGGACTTCCAGTTCGTATTACCAATGAAATAGAAAATAAAACATCGGCAATGATTAAATTAAATAGTCTAATTGATACATATTTGTTTATTTCAAGAAATATTGACCCTGAAATTATTAAATATCTTAAAGAAACTGAACAGGCTGTTAATTTTTATTACGAAGTTGAAAACAAACAATTTGGTATAAAAATAACTTTTGCAATTATTTATATTTTAATAGTAGGCTTACTTTTATTTATCTCAACAATTATTGCGATTGCCTTTGCAGACAAGTTAACAAAACCAATAATTAATTTAATTAGAGCTTCAGAAAATATTAGCAAAGGTGTTTTAGACACGAAAGTACCCGAAATTGCTACTGATGAAGAATTTTTGATGTTAAATAAAAACTTTAATAACATGATTGAAAGATTGAAAAAGCAACAAGAAAAGTTATTAGTAGCAGAAAGATATTTAGCATGGGAAACTGTTGCGAGGAAGTTAGCACATGAAATAAAAAACCCCCTTACTCCTATCCAACTATCAATAGATAGACTTCAAGAAAAATTTTATAAAAAAATTACAAACGGACAAGAAGAATTCAAGAATTATCTAACTACAATAAACAGACAAATTAAAGATATTGAAAATTTAGTAAATGAATTTTCAAGTTTTGCTAGAATGCCTAGTCCTGTATTTAAAAAAATTGGAATTAATTCTGTTGTAGAAAGAGCAATTAATTTCTATAAAATGTCATCTTTAAATGAAATTTCCCTACAGTCTCCTGAGCAAAAAATAATTGTCAATGCTGATGAAAGTCAATTGTATAGGGTTTTTATAAATTTAATAAAAAATTCAGAAGACTCTATTCTGATAAGTAGAGAAAAAAACATTGATTTTAAAGGTAAAATCTCTGTAGTAATTAAAGACGATAATCGCTATACAACTATTACACTGATTGACAATGGCATAGGTATAGAAGATACCGCTAAAATAATGACACCATATTTCACAACCAAAAAAGACGGTACAGGTTTAGGTCTTCCTATAGTTAGTAAAATTATAAACGAACATCTTGGAGATATAGTCATTACAAATAACAATCCAGGAGTTAAAATTTTAATTACCTTACCAAAAATTATATAAATGAAAAATGAAATTTTAGTAATTGATGATAACGCAGATATACGTTTCTTAATTTGTAACATTTTAAAAGAAAATGATTATAACGTGAGATCCGCTGCTAATTACGATCAGGCCGTTAAAGAAATTAATACAAAATTACCAAATTTAGCAATTGTTGACATTAAGCTAGACAGAAGTGACAAAGATGGAATTGATCTTTTAAAACTATTGATGAGCATTAACAGTAATACTCCCGTAATCATGATATCAGGACATGCAAATGTACAGGTTGCCGTAGATGCTATTAGAATCGGAGCTTATGAATTTTTAGAAAAACCGTTTTCCTCTGAAAAATTACTAAATTATGCAAAACGTGCTTTAGAGACAATAAGTTTAAAAGTAGAAAAAAATAACGCAGAGGATAAATTATTTCATTCATTTGATTTTATAGGAAAAAATCCAGAAATTTTAAAAATTTCAAAGATTATAGATAAGCTTGCTTTAGCTGAAAGTAGAGTTTTAATATCTGGACAAACTGGTACAGGCAAAGAACTTGTCGCTAGAAAAATTCATAAAAGCTCCACAAGATCTAAAAATCCATTTGTTGTTTTTAATGCAGCATTATTAAAAGAGAAAAATTATGAGAAACAACTATTTGGAGAAGAATATAGTAGTGGAAATATTGATTACGGTATTTTAGAAAAAGCGAATAACGGAACTTTACTATTAGATGAGATCTCAGAAATCCCTTTTGAGATCCAGTCAAATATTTTAAGAACACTAACAGACCAAAAGTTTAAAAGAATAAATGGATCTAAAGATATATATGTAAATATTAGAATTATATCCTCTACATCAAAAGATTTAAAAAAAATGATTTTAGAAAAAAAATTTAGAGAAGACCTCTACCACAGGCTAAATGTAGTACCTGTGAGTTTGCCCACACTACAATCAAGAAGTGAAGACATTCCCCTGTTAATAGAATATTTTAAAAAGAAAGTTTCTGAAATTAACGGCATACCTGAAGCAGATATAGACGGTAAAAATGACCTTCTTTATAGCTATGGTTGGCCAGGTAATGTTAGAGAATTAAGAAACTTAATTGAAAGAGTTACAATACTTTCTGTTCAAGAAGATAAAAAAGGGGCAAATAAAATATTTACTGATATTTTAAGTGAAAATCCTGAGATTATAAACGACAATCCTCTAAATAACTCACTCTCTTATCCGCTAAAAGAAGCACGCGAGCAATTTGAAGTTAACTATTTAATTAATCAGTTAAAAAAAAATAATGGTAATATTTCTAAAACAGCTGAATTCATAGGAATGGAAAGATCGGCTCTTCATAGAAAACTAAAAATACTAGGTGTTAAAGACATAAATTAATCATGAATATAATTATATGTGGAGCTGGCAAAGTTGGCTTTTCAATTAGCAAGCAGCTTTCAGCACAAGGGCATTCTATCACAGTGATAGACCAAGCCTCAGAAGACATAAAAAAAATAAACGAAACACAAGACGTAAAAGGCGTTGTAGGAAGAGCAACATTTCCTTCTGTTCTTGAGAATGCAGGGGCAAGCAAAACTGACATGATTATTGCCGTTACTAGAAACGATGAAACCAATATGATTATATGTCAGATGGCTCATAGCTTGTTTAATATTAATAAAAAAATAGCAAGGATAAGGTCTCAAGAATTTTTAGACGGTAAGTGGAGTAAATTATACAATAAATCGAACTTACCAATAGATGTTATCATTTCTCCAGAAGTTGAAGTTGCGAAATCACTTTTTAGAAAACTAGAAGCTCCAGGAGCCCTTGATAACGTACCTTTTGCAAAAGATAAGATTAAAGTTTTAGAAATTTTAGTAAATAAAAATTGCCCAGTAGTTAACACTGCCTTAAAGAACTTAACGTTAAAATTTCCAGAATTTAAAGCTAATATACTCGGAGCAGTCAGAAAAGATAAATTTATATTTTTAAAAAAAAATGATCAACTCTTAGAAGGCGATAAAGCATATGTTGTAGCTAGCACCGATCAATTGAATTTAATTCTAAAATCTTTTGGGCACGAAGAGAAAGCTGCAACAAAAATACTTATTATTGGAGGTGGTAATATTGGTTTAAATTTAGCAAAACTACTTGAAACAAACTTTGAGGGAGCTCGCGTAAAAATTATTGAAAAAAATAAAGAAAGAGCAGAACTTTTAGCTACAGAGTTAACCTCATCAATTGTAATCTGTGGAGATGCCTTAGACGAAGAAATATTAAAAGAAGCCAATATAGAGGAAACAGAAACTATTCTAGCTTTAACCAATGATGATGAAGATAATATTATGGCTTGCGTATTAGCAGAAAAATATAATCCTGACAAACGAACTATAGCCATAGTTAATAAATCTAATTATAGTTTGCTGCAAAAATCTTTGAATATAGATGACCTTGTAGATCCACGTATGACAACGGTATCTAGAATCATGGAACACGTACACAAAGGTACAATTGAAACTGTTTTTTCAATATTAGATGGTGAATATGAATTTATTGAAGCTGAAATTTTAGAAAAATCTGAACTTCTCAATAAGTCATTAAAAGATTCAAATTTACCTGAGCATATAAGAATTGGAGCAGTTTTAAGAGCAAGTAAAGTAATCATACCGAGATCTGATTTTATATTTGAAAAAGATGATCTTGTAGTTTTTCTTGCAAAAAGAGAATTGTTGCAAGAAGTAGAAAGTATTTTTAGATTAAGTTCTATATAGAGATGAATCTTAGGGGCATTTCATATTACCTTAGCCTATCCTGTTATCCTGTAACCTTACTTTCTTTTTTTAACATTCTTTATTCTTCTTATTTTGATCACTATTTAAATTTAAATGCATATATTTTAACATTAGTAACATCACTTTTGTTTGCCCTGGGTTTTTATTTGCTTAGCAAGAATAGTGAAAAAAATATTAAATTTTATGAAAAATTAGTTTTAATATTTATAGTTTATTTTTTTATTTCATTATTAATTTCAATTCCTTATTATTTTGGTAATTACAAATTAAGTTTTATTAACGCATTTTTCGAAGCTGTTTCAGGATTAACAACAACAGGATTTACAGTTTTTTACAATGTTAAATTTTTAGACCCAACGCTAATAATTTGGAGATCTTCTTCACATTGGATAGGCGGTTTGTTTTTTTTAATTTTTTTGGTTCTTATTTTCTCTAATTTTAAAAATGAATATAAATTAACCCACCTTGTGTACAATCCTGATAAAGCTACCAATCTTTTTAAAGACACAAATAAAATTATAATAAAAGTTTTTTTCATTTATGCTTTCTTAACTAGTTTAATGTTTATCTTTTTTACTTTTTCAGGTATTAGACTTTTCAATAGTTTTAATTTGGCTATGTCGGTAAGTTCTACAGGAGCTTTTTTGCCTACTAATGAACTTTCTGACATTATCAGGTACTCAACACAAAAAATTATACTAACAATAGCAGTTACTCTTTCTGCTTTGAATATTTATTTTTTTTTTAGTTGTTTTAATAACGCCAACACAAATAAGAAACATCAAGAAGATTTTTTAATTTTATTAGCGATAGTTTTCTTTAGTCTTGTACTTTTTTTTTCTATTAAAGATATCTCATTCTTGAATATTTTTTTTAACGTAGTTAGTAGTTTAAGTAATTCTGGTTTAACACTAGACAAGCCTCCAGAAAATTTTTACTTATTCTTTATTTTTATAACTATAATTGGAGGTTCTGTCATTTCAAACTCCTCAGGCATTAAACTCTTAAGATTGTATATTCTTTTTAAGTCGACTGTTTTAGAGATTTTTAAACTCGTGTCGCCAAATGTAATTATTGATCAAAGAATTTTGAAAACTGAACATAAAATTAATAACGAAAACTTAAACTCATCTTTCTTTATTTTTATTTGTTTTTTTATAAGTATTTTTATTTTATCTAGTATTTTAACAACAGGTGGGCTTAATTTTGAAAGTTCTTTTAAACTTTCTATCCTTACTATAACAAACACTGTTAACTCTAGCTTATTTGGCTTAAAGGAAATTGATTTTTTTAATTTACTAACATCATCTAAGATATTTATAATTTTATTTATGGTTATTGGCAAAATTGAGCTAATATCTCTTTTTTTAATCATTAAAAAAATAATTAGCAGGAATTAACTACATGTCTAAAATTATTGTTATTGGTGCGGGCGCAATGGGATCTGCTTTTGCCGTCCCTTGTATGGACAATAATCACGATACTAATATTCTAGGAACTCACCTCGAAAACGATTTTATTGATCAACTAATTAAAAATAAAAGATTCCACCCTGGTCTTAATACCAATATTCCAGAAGGTATAAATATTATTAAATTTGAAAAATTTGATTTAATTTTAAACTCAAGTGTAGACCTCATTGTTCTAGGTATTAGTTCTAAGGGCATTGAATGGGTAGCAGAGCAACTCAGTAGGGTTTATAAAGATAAAAAACTACCAAATCTTCTTATGCTGACCAAAGGTTTAAGCATTCACAATAATAATTATGAACTTTTAGTTGATAAATTAGAACGGTTACTTTTTGAAAAAGGCATTAAAGAAGTAAACATATCTGCTGTTGGTGGACCTTGTCTCGCAACTGGTTTAATCAACAAGGTTCATAGCAGTGTTGTTTTTGCAAACAAGGACATATCAGTAGCAAAAAAAATAGCAGAAATTTTAAATACAAATTATTACCACACTTCTTATTCAGATGACCTAAATGGTGTTGAAGTGTCGGCAGCTATAAAAAATATATTTTCAATGGCAGTTGGTGCAGCTAAAGGACTTTGTAGCAATAATGTATCCGAAGAAATAAGAGAAAAAAATTATCTAAACACTGCATCAGCCTTGATCAAGCAGTCAATTCAAGAAATGGAAATTTTTGTAGAACACCTGAAAGGAAAAAAAGAAACTGTAAAAGGTTTAGCTGGTCTTGGAGATTTATATGTTAGTTCAGGTGGTGGTAGAAATAGTAAAATGGGGTCATACATTGGAGAAGGAATGACATTCTCTGAAGCAAAAAAAAATAAAATGGAAAAAGTAACAGTAGAAGGAGCTGACCTTGCAATTGAGATAGGTAAAAAAGTTAATGAAGATTTTGATAAAAAAAAATTACCCTTAATGCTGGGTATGATTAACGCTATTATAGATGATAAAAAATTAGAATTTGACTGGCAACATTTTAATTAAGAATGAAAAAAGATAAAAAATTTATTATCTCTATCGACCAAGGAACAACATCTAGCAGAGCCATACTTTTTGACCTTAAAGGACAACCAGTTTACTCATCTCAAAAAGAATTTACTCAATATTTTCCGAAAAGCGGATGGGTAGAACATGACCCGGAAGAAATATGGTCTACAACAAAAAAAACTTTGAGTAATGTTTTAAAGAAAAGTAAAAAAATCAAAGGAACTATCCTAACAATAGGTATTACCAATCAACGAGAAACCACTGTTTTGTGGGACAAGAAAACAGGCAAGGCAGTTTATAATGCAATTGTTTGGCAGGATCGTAGACAAGAGGAATTTTGTAAGAAGCTTAGAAAACAAAACAAAGAAACGCTAATCTTTAATAGAACTGGTCTTTTAATTGATTCATATTTTTCAGGCACAAAAATTAAGTGGATTCTAGATAATGTTCCGCTAGCTAAAAAGCTGATGAAGAAGAAACAATTGCTTTTTGGAACAATTGATAGTTTTTTAATTTGGAGACTTACAAAAGGAAAAGTTCACGCAACAGATGCAACTAACGCAAGTAGGACTATGATTTATAATATTACTAGTAATATGTGGGACGAAACTATTCTTAAAATTCTTAAAATAGATAAAAATATTTTACCTATCGTCAAAGATTGTGCGGATGATTACGGATCAACTCATCCATCAATTACTGGAAAATCAATTTCTATTAGTGGCGTAGTAGGTGATCAGCAGTCTGCTTCTATTGGTCAATGTTGTTTTGAGCCAGGATCATTAAAAAGTACATACGGTACTGGTGCTTTTGTACTTCTAAATACTGGATCTAAAATTATTTACTCAAAAAACAGATTACTCACTACCATTGCTTATCGAATTAAAGGTAAAACTACATACGCAATGGAAGGATCAATCTTTATTGCAGGAGCTGGTGTGCAGTGGCTAAGAGATAAACTAAACTTTTTCAAAAAAGCATCTGAAACTGAAAATATTATTAAATCTTTAAAAGACAACAAAGGTGTTTATTTAGTTCCTGCCTTTACTGGATTAGGAGCCCCTTATTGGGATGCAAATGCCAGAGGTGTTTTGAGTGGTCTCACGAGAGACACCGGTCCCAAAGAAATTATTAGAGCTACAATTGAGTCAGTTGCATATCAAACATACGATCTGTTTGAAGCAATGAAACATGATGGGCTAAAGCCAAAACTTGTAAAAGTTGATGGTGGAATGGTAATGAATAATTGGTTTTCACAGTTTTTATCTGATGTAGTTGATATAAAAATTCTAAGGCCAAAAGTTCAAGAAACAACCGCTTTAGGAGCTGCCTTTATGGCTGGACTTCAAATTGGTGTTTATAAATCTTTAAAAGATATTTCTAAAAATTGGCATTTAGATAAAAATTTTACACCTAAAATTAAATCTAAAGAGAGAAATAATTTAGTTAAAGGTTGGTCAGCAGCAATTAAAAAAACACTTACAAATACAATCTAAAATTGTAATTAATAAATTATACTCCCATTTCTATATGTAAATCAGCTTTACATAAAGTTCTTTTTGAGTTCTAATCATCACTTAATAAACAAGTAAAACGTAAAATTAACTTCAACAAAGGAAAATATGTTTAATAAATTGAAAACTATTCTAGCCGTTGTAGTTACATACTCTCTAGTAATTTCATCTGCATATTCTGATGCAATTACTGA